>Ga0129306_1000243_pt1 | contig 95094 bp, 92 predicted proteins | sample P827metagenome_FD_94438 | JGI IMG/M metagenome (GOLD analysis project Ga0129306, IMG submission 94438) | Capybara group fecal microbial communities from Wisconsin, USA - P827 metagenome | ecosystem: Host-associated > Mammals > Digestive system > Large intestine > Fecal | place: USA: Wisconsin...
ACATCTAGTGGTGTATAGTTGACATAATAACTAATCCTGTTTATAATTAAATTGGTTTTTACCAATTTGAAACGGGGGATAAAAGAATGAAATGTCCATTCTGTAATCATGAGAACACCAGAGTTATCGACTCCAGACCTGCTGAGGACAATAACTCCATCCGTCGTCGTCGTGTCTGCGACGAATGCGGTAAGCGTTTTACCACTTATGAGAAGATTGAAACCATACCTCTCATAATTATCAAAAAGGACAATAACAGAGAAGCATACGACAGAGCCAAGATTGAGGCCGGCGTACTTAGAGCCTGCCATAAGCGCCCTGTTTCTGCAGCTCAGATCACTAGTCTTGTGGATTCAGTTGAGAATGAGATTTTCTCCATGGAAGATAAGGAGATTCCCAGCCAGGTTATCGGTGAGCTTCTTATGAACAAGCTTAAGGATCTGGATCCTGTTGCATATGTAAGATTTGCTTCCGTTTACAGAGAGTTTAAGGATGTTAATACCTTTGTGGATGAACTTAAGAGTATCCTCAAGGAGAAGAAGTAACATCTTTTAAACATAAATACAATTTCATAATGAAGAAAGGATTTAACACATGAAAAGAAAGCTTTTCAAACTCTTTTCAGTAGTTGTGTTGGCGACACTGACTATTGCACTGACAGCTTGCTCAGGTGATAAGGAGACTGCGTCTTCCTCTTCAATTACCATCGGCATTCCCCAGGATATGGAGGATAGTCTTGACCCCACTAAGGCTGTGGCGGCAGGAACTAAGGAAATCTACTTCAATATCTACGAGGGATTACTTAAGCCGGACGAAAATGGTAATCTGAACCCTGCCATAGCAAGTGAGTATTCCGTTTCTGATGACGGATTAACCTACACATTCACTTTAAGAGATGGAGTGAAATTCCACGATGGAAGTACAGTTACGGCAGAGGATGTTGTTTACTCATTAAACAAATGCGCTGATGCCGGAATGGTATCAGCGTTTTCTAATGTAACGGATATTTCCGCTACTGATGACGGAAAGGTTGTAATCACTCTTGGAACACCGGATGTTGACTTTAACACCGCTCTTGCCAGCGTGAACGCATCCATTATTCCCGCATCAAATACCGATCCCGATCATAAGGGAATCGGAACAGGCCCTTACAAATATGTCTCCAGATCGCCACAGGAGAACTTTATCTTAGAGAGCTTTGATGATTATTGGGGTGAGAAGGCTAAGATCAAGCACATTACCCTTGCTATCGTAGCAAACACTGACACCATCGTTATGAACTTAAACAGCGGTGCAATTGATATGCTTGCCCGTGTAACATCTGCTCAGGCAGATCAGCTTAACGATAACTATGAGATTTACGAAGGAACAATGAACCTTGTTCAGGCTCTTTATCTCAACAATGCCGTTGAGCCCTTCAACGATGTGAGAGTAAGACAGGCTCTTTGCTATGCTGTTGATAAGGACAAGATTCTTGATTTCGTTTCAGACGGACACGGTTCCAAGATTGGTAGCAGCATGTTCCCTTCATTCGGCAAATATTATGTTGAGGATCTGAACAACTACTACACAAGAGATCTTGATAAGGCCAAGGAACTGCTTAAGGAAGCAGGCTATGAGAACGGCTTTACCTTCACAATCACAGTTCCTTCAAACTATACTCAGCACGTTGATACCGCTCAGGTTATTGTTGAGCAGCTTAAGGAAATCGGAGTTAACGCTGAGATCTCTCTTATTGAGTGGGACAGCTGGTTAAGTGACGTTTACAGCGGAAGAAACTTCCAGTCAACAGTTATCGGTGTAGATGCTTCTACACTTTGTGCAAATGCACTTCTTGCAAGATTTGAGTCTACAGCTCACAACAACTTTACAAACTTTAGCTCTGCCGACTATGATGAAGCTTTCGCCAAAGCCAACGCAGAAACCGACGATGCTAAAAGAACTCAGTATTACAAAGACTGTGAAGCCATCTTGACCAAAGAGGCTGCGAATGTATATATTCAGGATATAGCAGAACTTGTTGCTCTCAACAAGAAGTATGCAGGATATACTTTCTATCCTTTATATGTACAGGATTTTTCCAAATTATACATTGTAGAGTAGAGAATTGAACGCAAAGAAAATTATTAAAAAGTTCATATTCATGCTTTTGACACTGCTATTGGTGTCCTTCCTGGTATTTTTGGCATTTGCCATAATACCGGGAGACCCGGCGGTTCACAAGCTTGGCACACAAGCCACACCGGAAAGCCTGGAGGCTTTGCGTGAAGAGATGGGTCTCAATAGGCCCTTTTTCGCGCGCTATGCTTCCTGGCTTATTTCCTTTGTGAAAGGTGACATGGGTATTTCCTACAGTTATAACCTTCCTGTGGGAAGCATGATACTGGATAAACTTCCCATTACCCTCACAATGACGGCGCTGGCTTTTATGTTTGTGCTGATTATTACATTCCCCACAGGAATATTATGCGCTAAGCATAACGGAGGTAAACTGGACAGGTTCATAGTAATTCTCAATCAGATTATGATGTCTGTTCCTTCATTCTTCGGCGGAATTCTTATAACCATTATTTTCGGTGTGGTTCTTAAACTGTTTATGCCTGGTGGTTACATTTCATACACCAAGAATTTCACCAAGTTTTTGGGTTACATGTGTTTCCCTGCAATAGCAATTGCGATACCTAAGGCTGCAATGAGCATTAAGCTTTTGAGAAGCTCAATTCTTTCCGAGGCTGAAAAGGATTATGCAAGAACAGCATACAGCCACGGCAATACCACGGGAGATGTGCTTATTCACCATGTGCTTCAGAATGCCATGATTCCCGTTGTTACTTTTCTTGGAATGGCCCTGGCGGATATTTTCGCCGGCTCCATTATAATCGAGCAGGTATTTAATATACCCGGAATGGGAAGAATACTTCTTTCATCCATATCAAACAGAGATTACCCTGTGGTTATGGCAATACTTGTGTTGCTTTCATCCGCAGTTATCATAATAAACTTTATTGTTGACATTGTTTACGGAATTATAGACCCGAGAGTGTCACAGGACGACTAATATGAAACGCAGAAAGAAAAACCTTAATTTTCATATCGGCCTGACTATCAGCGTGGTTATGCTCATTATGATTGTAGTGGGTCTTTTTTACACGCCCTATAATCCGGAGGCCATGAATTCTGCCTTAAAGAACGCAGGCATGTCCCTTGCCCACCCCTTCGGCTGCGACAACTTTGGAAGAGACATTTTAAGCCGAATTATGGTAGGAAGCAGAACTACGGTTTTGGTGGGCCTGGCAACGGTGGTCATCGGAACCTTTTTTGGAATCATTATCGGTGCCTTTACAGGATATTTCGGTGGAATGGCAGACGAGATTCTTATGAGAATCATGGACGCTCTTTTGGCTTTCCCAAGTATTCTTTTGGCTCTGGTTATCATAGGACTCTTTGAGCCCTCCACGTGGAATCTTATTATGGCTTTGGGAATTGCATTTATTCCAAGCTTTGCGAGAATTGTAAGAAGCGAATTTTTAAGGTGCAAAAACATGGATTACGTAACCGCCGCCAAGCTAAACGGAGCAGGCGATATGAGAGTTATGTTTGTGCACATTTTGCCAAATACAATCAAGGTGCTTTCGTCATCAGTACTTATCGGTTTTAATAACGCGGTACTGGCAGAGGCAGGTATGAGCTTTTTGGGAATCGGTGTTATGCCGCCGGATCCTAGCCTTGGCAGGATGATGTCAGAGGCTCAAAGCTATATTTTCTCCAACCCGGGATTTGCCATATTCCCAGGCATGATTTTGATACTTATTATTCTTGGAATCAGTCTTATAGGAAGTTACCTGGAGTAGATTATGGGAAAGGTTTTAGAGGTTACGGATTTAAACATCAGAATATATGATAAGGATACTCCGGATACCGTTGTGTTCGACTTCGACCTTTCCATGGACGAGGGTGAGATAGTGGGACTTGTGGGAGAATCAGGCTCCGGCAAATCCATGAGCGCCCTTGCCATAGCAGGCCTTCTCAACAGGCATGACATGGAAAAGCGGGGCAAGATTATGTTTGAAGGCAGAGACCTTCTTACCTGTCCCAGAGAAGAACTGCGTTCACACCAGGGTAAGGATATAGGAATAATCTTCCAGGAGCCCATGACTTCTCTTAACCCTGTTAAGAAAATAGGCTGGCAGGTGGAGGAGAATCTTCGAATCCACACGAATATGACGCCTGAGGAGCGAAAGGAGAGAGCTCTTAAGGTTTTAAAGGACGTGGAGCTTGATAATCCGGAAAGGGTATATAACAGCTATCCACATCAGCTTTCGGGCGGCATGAGACAGCGAGTTATGATTGCTTCCGCTATGATCTGCAATCCCAAAATCCTTATTGCAGATGAGCCTTCAACTGCTCTTGATGTATCTGTTCAGGCTCAGATTCTTAAACTTTTAAAGAGACTTAACAGAACCCACAACACGGCAATTCTTTTCATATCCCATGACTTAAGCCTTGTAAGGAGGCTTTGCAAGCGAGTTCTTGTAATGAAGGGCGGATATGTTGTTGAGACAGGCGAAACGGAGAAAATTTTCAAGAATCCGGAGCACGAATATACCAGAAAATTAATTGCTGCCATTCCTAACTGTGAAGGAAGGCAGGATCCCATAGATAAAGAGAATATTCTCATGGCCAAGGATATTTCTGTATCCTTTAAGGAGGAGAGAAAGAAGCTATTGGAGAAGCCCGGAAGAGTAGAAGTATTAAGGGGCTTGAACATGAGAATCAAAAAGGGTGAAATCTTAGGACTTGTAGGCGGCAGCGGATGCGGCAAATCCACCCTGGCCAAGGCCATAACCGGAATTGTTCCCTATACGGGTGAGATAGAATTCAACTGCAAGAGTCCCAAGATGGTTTTCCAGGATCCCTACAGCTCCCTTAATCCTGCCAAGAAGGTGGGATGGATTCTTGAGGAGCCTTTGAAAAACTGCACCAATCTCAGCAAGGAAGAAAGGCAGAAAAAAGTCGTTGAGGCTCTTAAGGAAGTTGGGCTTGATGAGTATTATAAGGATCGTTATCCCAATGAGCTTTCGGGCGGACAAAGACAGAGAGTCTGCATAGCCCAGGCTTTGATGCTGGAACCGGAGCTTCTTATTGCCGACGAGCCGGTTTCTGCATTGGATGTAACCATTCAGGAACAGATCATCGCCCTTATGCAGGAACTTCAGAAGAAGAGAAACCTTTCAATACTGTTTATTTCCCACGACCTTCGTGTGGTTTATAAGATATGTAACTATGTTCTGATTATGGATAAGGGACAGATAGTCGAAAGAGGAAGTATTGAAGATATCTACACCAAGCCAATAACCGATATTACAAAGAAATTATTGAGAGATGCGGGCATCAGAGAGGTGAGTGAGTAATTTTTTCAAAAAGGGGTTAAGTTTCTTTAAATCATGTCGATATATTTATTGCCAGAAGTAATAAATGTCACCTTTGTTAAACGGATTTAAGGAGAAACGACATGGCTTACATGGGAATCAATGATTACTCCAACATCATATCGAACTATGTAACACCGGTTATCCCTCAGCACCAGGCACCTAACGTTACTGAGCTGCAGGATATCTCTACCAAGGACGTTGCACCTGAAGTTAAAGTAGAAGCAGGCAATCACATCGAGCCTGTGGAAGCCGGTACAACATTCCACGTTAAGAACATTGACATTCATGATGTTGCATTAAAGTTCAATGCCAAGGACGACTTCAGTTACATCGGAAGAGATGTGGACATCAAGAATCTGGATATGCAGAAAGCTGTTTCCGATATGAAGAAGGACGGAATACTTAGCCAGTATCAGTTCTTCGTAGGTACAAATGTCGGTTTATAATAGCCCAACACAATTCCCCTTTTTTATAATTGTTTTCCATATGTGGTGTTTTTTCAAAAGGCCTGTGCTTTTAAGCGCAGGCTTTTTGAATGCCTTTTATTGCAATTGATGTGGGGGTTTGATATGATATTTTTGTTTAAAAATGAGACTTTGAGAGGCCTTTGTTATGGATGGACATACAAGAGTTTACGGTTTGATAGGAGACCCGGTGGAGCATTCCCTTTCTCCCCTTATTCATAATTCCATTGCTGAGATGTTTAAGGAGAATTTCGTATATGTTCCCCTTCCTGTTAAGAAGGAGAAGCTGGGTGAGGCCATAAAGGGTGCCTATGCGTTCCATTTTGGCGGAATGAACGTAACTGTTCCCCATAAGCAGGCGGTTATGGATTATATATGTGACATAGATGAGGTTGCCGCACAGATAGGGGCTGTAAACACACTTCTTTGGACCAAGGATGGATACAAGGGATTTAATACGGATATAATCGGTCTTGAGAAGTCTTTTGCTTCCGATGGGTTTGATGTCACCGGAGAAGAAATAATCATGATTGGAGCCGGGGGTGCATCCAGAGCCGTTGGAATCCTTCTTGCCAGAATGAATGCCAAATGCATCTATATTCTGAACAGAACCATAGAGACGGCGGAGAAGCTGAAGGCAGATATTGTAAAGTATTATCCCGATGCAAAGATTGAGGTTCTGGGCCTTGATGAATATGGTAGAATCCCCGGTTTTTACCAAAAGAAATTTAATGTCGTGCAGGCTACAAGTGTGGGACTCAGCGATGATACAAAGGCGCCCATATATAACGATGACTTCTATGAACATGTTAATTTCGGTTATGATTTAATATACAGTCCTTTGGAGACACTGTTTATGAAGAAGGTGCGTGAGAAAGGCGGAAAGGCTGTTAACGGTCTGCACATGCTTTTGTCACAGGCAATTGCTTCGTACGAGATTTGGCGCGAGGGGATAAAGGATGAGTAAAGCGATTATTCTTATCGGCTTCATGGGAGCCGGGAAGACAACCGTAGGAAGGGAACTTTCAAAGAAGCTTGGGGTTTCCCTGACTGACACCGACCGGGAAATTGAGAAAGAGGCGGGAATCAGCATCAACGAGATTTTTGCCACAAGGGGAGAAGAGGAATTCAGAAAGCTTGAGACAGGGCTTCTTGAAAGACTTCGATTCGAGAATTACAACGGTGTCATTGCCACAGGCGGTGGGATGCCTTTAAGAGAAGAGAATCGAAAACTTCTAAAAAAAATCGGAAGGGTCTACTATCTGAAAACCGATGAGGAAAAGATTTTTGCCCGCATTTCGGAGAATAAGGACAGACCTTTAATAAATACGGAGAATCCGAGAGAGAGAGTCCACAAGCTTTTTACGGACAGAGCTGACATTTATGAGGAAGCGGGAGACGTGATAATCGATGGAGGCGACAACCCAAAGGCTGTGGCGGAGGCGATTCTCAATGATTACAAGAGGTGGGAGAAACAGAAGTGAAAATACTGGTAATAAACGGGCCTAATTTAAACTTCCTCGGCATCAGGGAGAAGGCAATTTACGGTGATAGGGATTACGATTCGCTGATTAACCTGATTAAGGCCAAAGCAAAGGAAATGGGAGTGGAGGTGGATTGCTTCCAGAGCAATCACGAAGGTGCCATAATAGACAGAATTCAGGCGGCGTATTTTGACGGAACCGAGGGAATCGTTATAAATCCCGGAGCCTATTCCCATTACAGCTATGCAATTTATGATGCCCTTAACTCAGTTATGATTCCAAAGATAGAGGTTCATATAAGCGATATTGCATCAAGAGATGAGTTCAGACACAAATCTGTGACTGCGCCTGCATGTCTTATGGTAATTAAGGGTGAAGGCTTTGACGGTTACATTCATGCCATGGCTGAGCTTTGCAAAAAAATCTAAAAAAACATTGAAACTTGCGCCCTTTTAGTATATACTACTAGGGAATTACAATCGTTTGGATTTTTTTAGGAGGAAAATTGTATGATTTCTGCCGGTGATTTCAGAAACGGTATTACCATTGAATTAGAAGGAAACGTTTATCAGATTATCGAGTTCCAGCATGTTAAACCCGGTAAAGGCGCAGCTTTCGTTAGAACAAAGCTTAAAAACATCAAGAGTGGCGGTGTGGTTGAGAAGACTTTCAGACCCACAGAGAAATGCCCTCAGGCACGTATTGACAGAAAAGATATGCAGTATCTGTACTCAGACGGTGATCTTTACAACTTCATGGACACCGAGACATATGAGCAGTTAGCTTTGAATAAGGATACAGTTGGCGACGCAATGAAGTTCGTTAAAGAGAACGATATGTGTAAAGTATGTTCTCACAACGGCAGCGTATTCTCAGTTGAGCCTCCTTTGTTCGTAGAGCTTGAGATTACAGAGACAGAGCCCGGATTCAAGGGTGATACTGCTACAGGTGCTACTAAGCCCGCTATTGTTGAGACAGGTGCTCAGGTTGCAGTTCCTCTCTTTGTTGAACTTGGCGACAAGATTAAGATTGATACCAGAACAGGTGAGTATCTTTCCAGAGTATAAGTTTTAAATCGAAAAGCAGACAGTCTATAAGGCAACGGAAATTATTCCGTTGCCTTTTATGTTGCAATTTTTTATTTGGAAGGAAGGTATTTTTAATGAACAGTTATGATTTTTACAAAGAAATCGAGACAAAATTTAATGAAATGTATGGAGAGGATGCCAAGGCTGTCTACACAGAGGTATCCAAAAACAATGGGGTTATTTTGCATGGTCTTAATATAAGGAGCGAGGAGACAAATGTTTCGCCGACAGTCTATCTGGACCACTTTTATGAGCTTTATGAGGACGGGTTAATAAGCTTGGAGGAAGTGCTTGAAAAGGTAACTGAGATTTATGAAGACAATAAATTGACAGAGCCTATAGATATGGAGTTCCTGACTGACTACGAAATCGTAAAGGACCGAATCGAAATGAAGATTATCGGAAGAGAAAGAAACATGGATTTACTGGAAGAAGTACCTTATGTTCCCTTCCTCGATCTGGCCATAGTTTTCTATGTGAGGGTTGAAAATGAGTTTATGGGAACCGGCTCAATCCTAGTGAAGGAAAGCATGAAGGATGCCTGGGGAATTGATGACGATGAACTTTTAAAGGTTGCCCTTACCAATGTGAAAAGCAACAATCCCATTGAGTTCACCCACATTTATACAGTGCTTTCATCAATGGTACCTGAGGATAAACGCGATGACGTCAAAGGCATATTTGATGACAGAAACGTACCCATGTATGTTGCCAGCAACTCTGAGAAGATATGGGGAGCAACGGCGATTCTTTTTGATAACGAACTTGGAAATTTCGCGGACAAACTTAAGGAGGATCTGATTATTCTGCCCTGCAGCATACATGAGATAATCGTGTTGCCGGCCAGGGATGCGGATATTGATTCCCTTAAGCAGATTGTGGTGGAGATTAATAACACTCAGCTTGGAAGAGACATAATTCTGTCCGATTCAGTATACTACTTCAATAGAGAAAACAGGCGGGTTTCAAGGGTCGCGTAGGTGTCTGCCAAGGGCTTTTTTCCTAGACATAAACTGAAAGCTGTGCTATCATAGAACGAGTGATGTAACAATTCTGTAATATGTAATTGTGACAGTTTCGCACCCGTAGTCTAATGGATAGAACGAAGGCCTCCGACGCCTTTAATGCAGGTTCGATTCCTGTCGGGTGCATTAGCACCCACAAAATATTTTCGGAGAGTTTATTTTTTTATGAGTAAGAAAGCAAACGAAAACATATGGGAGAAGCTGCTTAGACACAGCAAGATTATTTTTCCTGTTTTGCTTGTGGCACTTGTGGCAGTAACTGTTCTTGTTGCCCTGCAGTTTGGAAAGAACAGAGATCTCGTGGCAGCTACCAATATAGTTGAGGTACCCTCAACACCTGAGGAAGTAGTAGAGGCTAAAGAAGAGCTTTTAGTCAATGCATATCCTGAAGTGAACGCTCTTATCCAGAGCTACTATCAGGCAGAAGTAAACGGCGACGTAGACGCAATTTTGGAAATCAGCAACGCTGTAGATGATACAGAGAAGATTAGAATTCAGGAACTGTCCAAGTACCTTGAGGCATTTCCCACAATTGATGTTTATACAAAGAACGGCCCCGAAGAGAATTCATATATTGCCTATGTATATTACCTTGTAAAGTTCAAGGGATATGATGGTACTGCACCCGGAATGCAGGCTTTTTATATCTGCGCCGATGAGAACGGAAAGCTTTATATGAATGAGGGAGTTGTTCCCGTTTCCATTACGGAATATATCAATAATGTAAACATGGAAGAGGATGTTGTGGAATTATTCAACAAGGTTGCTGTTGAGTACAATGACCTTCTTGTCAGTGACCCCGGTCTTTCCGTGTTTTTACAGGATTTGAATTCCAAAATGGAGGTTTCGGTTGGAGAGGCTCTTGCTTCATTTGAAGTAGGAGAAACTGTTGCTGCGCCTACAGATGCTGTACCTGAGGAAGGCGGTGAGGAGAGCACCCCTTCTGAGTCTGAAGAAGTTGTTGAAGAGAATCCCGCAGAGACAAGCTTCGCCAGAACCAATACAAGCCTTAACGTAAGAATATCCGACAGCGAGAATGCCGAGAAGATCGGACAGTTAAGCGGCGGCGTTAAGATTGAAATTCTTGAGAAGAAGGCCAACGGATGGAGTAAGATCCTTTACGAGAATAAAGAAGCTTATGTCAAAACCGAATACCTCTCAATTATTGAGGACGTCACAAAGCTTACTCCCATAGGAAAGCTTGAGGCGAAGGATACAGTCAATGTACGAATGGCACCCACAACCGATTCTGACAGAATAGGAACTACATATGTGGGCGAGAAGTTAGACTACTTTGAATTGGATGACAACGGCTGGGCAAAGGTTAATTACAATCAGTCGGTTGGATATGTTAAAGCAGAGTACTTTAATAAAGAATAGTCGATTAATCCCCGGTGTTTCCGCCGGGGATTTTTAGTATTATAATTGTGTTATGTGTGAAAGGGAATAGCAGTATGTTTGACAAATCCAGGTATAAGGCTGCGGCCTTTGACCTTGACGGCACACTTCTTGATAAGGGCAAGATGTCTTCCGAGGTCAGGGAAGCACTCATAAAACTTAAAAACAGCGGAATAATAACCATAGTGGCCACAGGAAGGGACTGGTGCCAGGTGGAGAAGGAATGGCGAGGGCTTTTTACCTATTGCATTTCCACCAGCGGTGGCTGCATAAGGGAATGCGAAACCGAAAAGGTAATTGCCTCTCATCCCATAAGACAGAAAGATGTTTTGGAGCTGATTGAAGTAATAGATTCTTTCCATTCAGGGTATTTTTTGTACCTGGAAGGATCGGCGGAGTGTACCGGGAACGCCTTTGCAGTTATTAATAAGAATCAGCCGAGAATTAACAGGGAAGATTTTCTGAATCTTTTTAGTACGAGAGAACATCCGGAGCACAGCCTTTATAATTTCCAGAAGGCAACTGAGAAGACGGTATATAAGATAGAAAGCTACTACCCTTCAAAGGAAGTGAGCCTCCAGGCCGCAGAAGCTTTAAAGAGAATAGGAAAGTACGAAACTATAATCATGAGCCATGATTCCGTGGAGATAAATGCTAAGGGAATCAATAAGGCAGGAGCTTTGGAGGAACTGGGGAATCTCGTCGGATTTAAGGCCGAGAATCTTGTAGCCTTTGGAGACAGCAGCAACGATCTGGATATGCTAAAGTACGCGGGATATGCTGTGGTTATGGATAACGGCGCAGACTGTGTAAAGGAAATTGCGGACAGGATTGCTCCCGATGTTTCAAAGGATGGAGCAGCAACCACAATTTTAGAGCTGTTTGAACTTAATTAACAAGGATTATAACAATATGGGTGAAGTCAGAATAAATAAATTCCTGGCCTCATGCGGAGCGGCATCAAGAAGAGAAGCTGACAAAATCGTTTCGGAGGGCAGGGTTACCATAAACGGTGAAATTGCCACCACAGGCTCAAAGGTGTCAGACGGTGACATAGTGACTCTTAACGGCAAAGTAATAAAGCCAAATGAAGACAAGGTTGTGCTTGCCTATTACAAACCTGTGGGTGTCACGGTTACAGAAAAGGATGCTCACGCAGCAAGAACCATTGCCTCTGAAATCAAGTATCCCGTAAGGGTTACCTATGCGGGAAGACTGGATAAGGATTCTGAGGGTCTTCTGCTTTTGACCAACGACGGAGATTTAATAGACGCCGTAATGCGCGGCGCCAATATGCATGACAAGGAATATATTGTCAAAACCGACAAGAAAGTAGACGAAAGCTTTGCTGACAAAATGAGAAGCGGAATCTACTTAAAGGAACTGAAGGTCACCACCAGAGCGTGTCAGGTGGAGATATTGGGACCTTATACTTTTTCCATTATTCTTACTCAGGGATTAAACAGGCAGATAAGAAGAATGTGCGAAACCCTGGGATACAAGGTCAAAAGCCTTAAGAGAATAAGAGTAATGAACATCAAGCTAAACAATCTTAAACCCGGAGAATATCGGGAACTAATTGAAGAGGAGAGGCGGGAACTATACCGCCTGGCGGGATTACATGAGTGATGAAACTAAAATCCTTCGAATGAAGGAACTGGTTGATTTGTTAAACAGGGCTTCCAAGGCATACTACGCTGAAGACAGAGAGATTATGAGTAACAGAGAGTATGATGAACTCTATGATGAGCTTGTAAGCCTTGAAGGTGAACTGGGAACCACCCTGTCCAATTCACCGACCGTAAATGTTGGTTATGAGGCAGTTGATGAACTGCCCAAGGAGCGTCATGCCACTCCCATGTTATCTCTTGCCAAAACCAAAGAGAGAGAAGAACTTGTAAGCTGGCTCGGGGATAACAAAGCCATTTTAAGCTGGAAGCTTGACGGATTGACTGTTGTGCTTACTTATACCGATGGTAAACTTGCAAAGGCAGTTACCAGAGGAAACGGTGAGATAGGAGAGGTAATCACCCCCAACGCCAGACAGTTTACCAATATTCCTTTAAGTATTCCTTTTAAAGGTGAATTGGTTTTGAGAGGGGAAGCGGTAATAAGCTATTCCGATTTTGAGAAGATTAATTCAAAGATAAGTGTTGAAGATAAATATAAGAATCCCAGAAATCTTTGCAGCGGTTCCGTAAGACAGTTGGACAGCAGGATAACTGCTGAACGTCATGTGAGATTTATCGGTTTTTCCTATGTTTCAGCCACAGAAAACGGAACTCCCGTTGACCTTCACAACTCAAAGGAAGAGGGCTTTAAATTCCTTGAGAAACAGGGCTTTGAAACTGTGGAAAGAGTGTTTGTGACAAAGGACAATATCCTGTCTGAAATCGAGGAATATGCCCGCAAAATAGAGACATATGACATTCCATCCGATGGGCTTGTTCTTACATATGACGATCTGGCTTATTCGGCATCTCTTGGAAGAACTGCCAAGACTCCCAGAGATTCCATTGCATTTAAGTGGGCTGACGAGTTAAGGGAAACCACTCTCAAGGAAATTGAGTGGAGTGCCAGCAGAACGGGTCTTATTAATCCGGTTGCCATATTTGAACCTGTTGAGCTTGAGGGAACAACCGTAAGCAGAGCCAGCGTTCATAACATAAGCATACTTAAGGGATTAAAGCTTGGAATCGGAGATCGCATTACAGTTTATAAAGCCAATATGATTATTCCGCAGATTAATGAGAACCTTACCTGCTCAGATTCCGTGGTTATTCCTTCAAGATGCCCTGTCTGCGGCAGCCCCACAAGAATAAGCACAGATACGGATGTGCAGTCTCTTTACTGCGATAATCCCACATGCCCCGCAAAACAGGTGAAGTCATTTACCTTATTTGTAAGCAGGGATGCCCTTAATATGGAGGGCTTAAGTGAGAGCACTCTTGAGAAGTTTATTGATATGGGCTTTATCAAGAACTATAGAGATATGTTTCATCTTGACAAATACGAGGAGGCCATTATCGGAATGGAGGGCTTTGGAGAAAAGTCCTATGCCAATATAATAGCCTCTGTGGATGCGTCAAGAAATACTACCCTTGCAAGACTTCTTTATGGCCTTGGAATTGAGAATATTGGTGTGGCAAATGCCAAGATGATTGCAGCTCATTTTGACTATGATTTGGACCTTATAAGAAGGGCTTCATTGGAGGAATTGAGCGCCATTGAAGGCGTAGGCGATGTAATAGCAAGAAGTATCAGGACTTATTTCGATGATGAGAAGAATAAGGAAGCGCTGGAGGCGCTTTTACCTGAATTAAATCTTGTTAAGCCTGAGAAGAGTGCGGATTCAGACAAGCTTAAGGGACTTACATTTGTTATCACAGGCTCTTTAAACGGGTATGAGAACAGGGATGAATTGAAGAATAAGATAGAAGAAATGGGCGGAAAGGTTGCCGGCAGTGTTTCAAAGAACACAGAATGCCTTATAAACAATGACGCCACTTCAAATTCATCAAAGAATAAGAAGGCAAAGGAACTTGGCGTAAAGATACTTACCGAAGAAGAATTTGAAGAAGAGTATTTTTCCTGATTCTGTTTGAATGATTTGTGATAAACTATATAAATAATATTTTAAAAGGAGTGTAATTGTAACAATGCCAATTAAGATTCAAAGCGATTTACCTGCAAAAGAAATTCTGGAAAATGAGAACATTTTCGTAATGGATGAAGGCAGAGCCATGCACCAGGACGTACGTCCCCTGGATATCTGCATTCTTAATCTCATGCCTATCAAGCAGGATACTGAACTTCAGCTCTTAAGGGCGTTGTCCAACACACCGCTTCAGGTTGACGTGACTTTTATGAAGATTTCGAGTCACGTTTCACAGAATACAGCAGCCAACCATATTAATAAGTTTTATGAAGACTTTGATTCACTTAAATCCAGAAAGTTCGACGGAATGATTATCACGGGAGCGCCTGTTGAACAGATGGAGTTTGAAGAGGTGGATTACTGGGATGAACTCTGTGAAATAATGGAATGGACCAAGACCCATGTGACAAGCACCTTCCATATTTGCTGGGGTGCCCAGGCTGCTTTGTATTATCACTATGGACTTCAGAAGGTTCTTTTACCCGAGAAGCTGTTTGGCGTCTACAGGCATAAAGTCTATGACAAAAAGATTCCTCTTGTAAGAGGATTTAACGATTATTTCCTGGCTCCTCACTCAAGACATACAACTGTCAGAAGAGAGGATATCCATAACTGCGAAGCTCTTACCGTACTGGCTGAATCTGAGGAGGCAGGGGTTTTCCTTTGCATGGCGGAAGACGGGAAGCAGATTTTTGTAATGGGTCATGCCGAGTATGACAGAGTTACTCTTCATAATGAATATATGAGAGATTTGGGCAAACATTTACCCATCCATGTGCCTTATAACTACTATCCGAATGATGATTATAAGCAAAGACCTGAGCTGACCTGGAGAGCATCCAGCAACGGTCTTTATACCAACTGGCTGAATTATTACGTATATCAGACCACGCCTTATGATGTAGAGGCTATCGGTAAATAATTCCGGGACAATATATATGAAGGTTGATATTCAAAGGATCGAGGAAGGGGAAGAGAGTGTAGTTTTACGATACAAAGAGCTGACCCCCAAGATAAATCGAATAATTGGAATTCTTAAGGATGAAGAGGACAGACTCTGGGGGCGAAACGATGCAGGAAGCGTCAGCGTGAATCTTGAGGCCATATACTATGTGGAGTCAGTGGATGATAAGATTTTCGCTTATACCAAAGAGGATGTTATAAGGCTTGAGGGCTCTCTTAATTCCTTCATCAGCGAGGTGCGTGGTGACACCTTCTTCAGATGCAGCAAGTCGATGATTATCAACGTCAATAAGGTATCAGCTCTTAAGAGCCTTTCTTCCAACAGGATAGATGCAACAATGGAGAACGGGGAGCATATTATGATTTCCAGAAGATATGCTTCGGATTTCAGAAGACTGTTAAGGGGGTACAAGTAATATGAATGAGAAGAAAAAGATTTCCATCTGGGAAGCTTACCTGACCAAGGAAATAGGAATCGAGTTTAAGGCTTGTCTGTATTTCTTCGCAATTCTTTTTCTGTACTGCGTGTTCAGAATAATAGAGGGAGACTACAGTGCTCAGATTCTTCATTTGGCTGAAATGATTTTCACCTGTTATATCATCGGGTACATTCAGGTTTACTGTTTCGGAAACTTTGATGAGGCAGAGAAACTAAAGGGTAAAGAGATTACAGGTATGATTGTTTGTACGGCAGTATATTGCGTTGTTTCATACTTTGGCGGATGGTTCTACAAGAATCTCATATATACGCTTATCTTTGTGGCGTACCTGCTTCTGACATATGTTTGTGTTTTCTTTATTTATAAATCAAAGCGACAGATTGACGATAAGATTCTTAATGATGAGCTGAGATTATTCCAGGCAGAGCATAAGAAAAGTGAATGATAAAGGCAAATAAGTGCACCTTACGGGAACATGTATTGTTCCCGTTTTTTATTTCTGTTATAGATGAATTAAAGGATATGAAAGGAGCACTTATATGAATAATGTAATCGAGATAAGTCATCTTACCAAAAGTTACGGAAAAAATCGAGGGGTTATAGATGTTTCTTTACAGGTTAAGGAAGGAGACATATTTGGATTCATCGGACCAAACGGCGCCGGCAAATCCACCACAATCCGTTCCATGCTGGGATTCCTTAAGTTTAAGGAAGGCTCCATAAAAATTCTTGGTATGGACAGTGTCAAAGACAGAGAGAAAATCTTAAAAGAAGTAGGCTACATGCCTTCGGAAGCCTGGTTCTATAATACCATGAAGGTTTCCGAGGTAATAAAGTATGCTGCTGATGTAAGAGGAATAGACTGCAGCAGAGAAGCAGAAATGCTCTGTGAGAGATTAAAGGTTGATAAGAATAAAAGAATAAAGGAGCTGTCCCTTGGAAACAGAAAGAAGGTCAGCATAGTATGTGCAATGCAGCATAAGCCCAAACTCTTTATTTTTGATGAACCAACCGGCGGCTTGGATCCTTTAATGCAGCGAACCTTTTTCGAACTCATAGAAGAGTATGTAAGTAAGGGAACCACATGCCTGCTTTCCACTCATGTTTTGAGTGAGGTTAACAAATATTGCCGGAACGCAGCCATAATGCGAGAGGGACGACTTACAATGCTGGAATCCTCTCAGATAGACGACGATACATTTTTGAAGTTCTATGAAGACTGAGGGAGGGTGAGAGAATGAAATCAATTTTTGTAAGAGAAATCAGATTGAATTTAAAGACTGTTATTATTTGGAGCCTCTCTGTGGGATTAATCGGATTGGCCTGTATACTGCTGTATCAGAACATGCAGGGAGACATAGAGGAGATGGCTGACGCTTTTTCCAACATGGGAGCATTCTCTGATGCCTTCGGAATGAGCACCTTAAGCATAGCAACGTTGGGCGGATACTTTGCAACTGAAGTGGGAACTGTACATGGCCTTGGTGGCGGAATGTTTGCGGCAATCATAGCCATCGGAATTCTTTCAAAAGAAGAGGAGGGACACAGCGGGGAATTCCTTTTATCCCTGCCTGTATCAAGAACAAAGGTGGTTATGGCTAAGGGCCTTAGCGTGTTATTAAGCATAGTGTTTTTCACTGTTGTATGTGCTTTGTTCTACATGGCAGGATTTAAGGCTTTAAACGAAGAAATTCCCATGAAAGAATTTATGACCTTCATGGGAATGAACCTTCTTATGAATATTGAAGTCGCAGCCGTATGCTTTGGAATATCAGCCATTTCAGGAAAGAACAAGATGGGCATGGGCCTTGGACTTGCTTTAATATTCTATGTATATGATTTAATTGGAAGAGTGGTGCCGGATTTAAAGGATTCACTTTTCATCGGACCTTACTCTTATGCCAATGCAAGCACCATTTTCTCAGGTAAGGAAACGGATGCTGCTGCAGTGGCGGTGGCCGTGATTATTACAATCGCAGCTGTAATTTCAGCTTTCGTTATATATGACAAGAGAGATCTTGCAAGTTAATTAAACCAAAGAACCCAAATGCTCATAACTGTTGAGGAAAACGGCTTTGGCTATGGAATAGTCAACCGATTCATCAATGTAAATCTTCATTATGCCGGTCATTTCGATGTGAAAGTGTGCGGCATACTGCCAGAAAGGAATGTTTAAAAGATGGGCTATAAGAGCAGAGGACAAACCGCCGTGACAGAAGATGGCAATGGTTTTGTCCTTTGCTTCTTTGGTTACAACATAGCCCTGGCCTTCTCTTATGAGACCGTGCTCAGCCATAAATTCTTCGAAGCACTTTTCACGTCTTTCAACGTCTCCGATTATTCTGTCATTCTTTATTTCGGGATCATCCTTCCAGGATTCACCTGAAGGATATGAGCGCCTGGTCTTTAAGAATTCATCCGTAAGTGCCCAGGGGCTTTCGGTTGAATATGCGTTTCCGGACAAATCGCCCCATTCAAGCTCCTTCATCCATTCTTTGGTTACAGGTTTAATGTCAAAATACTTCATGCAGGTCTGACCGGTCTGGGTGGCTCTTCCCTGGGGAGAGAAGTATACCTCATCCAGCTTTAAATTTTTGACTCTTTCGGCCAAAAGTTCAGCCTGCTTTACCCCTTTTTCTGTAAGACAGTCGTCTTCGTAATTCGGATCACCGTGTCTTATAAAATAAATGACCATTTTTAATTTGAAACCCCTTTACATTAATATTTTATCTTATGATAATTGCGTCCCTCTCGGCACCGACTGAAACGTAGGTTACAGGACAGTTAACTTCCTTTTCGATGAAGTTGATGTAATCCTTGGCTTCCTTCGGAAGATCATCCCACTTTGTAATCTTTGAGATGTCACATTTCCATCCATCAAAGTATCTGATAACGGGCTTGGCATCATCAAGTGCTGCAGGGAAGGGAAAATCGTCGGTTTCTTTGCCGTTAACTTCGTACTTCACACAAACAGGAATCTTATCCATGTAGCTTAACACATCCAGTTTGGTGATTGCAATGCCTGTTGCAGCCTGAACTTCTATACCGTAACGGGTTGCAACTATATCAAGGGCGCCGACTCTTCTGGGACGTCCTGTCTTGGCGCCGTACTCAGCACCTTCTTCTCTTAATTTGTCAGCTTCGGGACCAAACATCTCTGATACGAAGGGACCTTCGCCGACGCAGGTGGAATATGCTTTGACAACACCGAGAACCTCATCAATCTTTACTCCGGGGAAGCCTGAGCCGATGGGAGCGTAAGCTGCTGAAGTGTTTGAGGATGTGGTGTAAGGGTGAATTCCGTAATCCAAATCTCTCAAGGAACCAAGCTGTGCCTCAAAGAGAATCTTCTTTCCGGCTTTTGATGCGTTCTTTAAGTATGAGCCGGTATCACATACAAAAGGTTTAATCTTGTCGCAGTAATCCTTAACCCATGCATCAAGCATTTCCTCTGTGTAAGGTTTTGCGTCATATACTTTGGTGAGGATAAGATTCTTCCACTCCATTAAGTCCTTAAGGTGCTCCTTAAGTCTCTCGGGATAGAAGAGCTCACCTGCAAGAATTGTTTTCTTCTGATATTTATCTGAATAAAAAGGTGCGATTCCCTGCTTGGTAGAACCAAACTTTTTATCCTTAAGTCTCATTTCCTCAAGCTCGTCCAGATCTCTGTGCCAGGGCATGAGAAGAGAAGCGCGATCACTGATTTTAAGGTTATCGGGGGTAATCTTTACACCCTTTTCCTCAACCTGAGCCATCTCGGTCAGCAGGTTCTGAGGATCCATGGCAACGCCATTACCAAGGATGTTTACAACTCCGTCTCTTAAGATTCCTGAGGGAAGGAGATGAAGAGCAAATTTACCTTTGTCATTTATAACGGTATGGCCGGCATTTCCGCCGCCCTGATATCTTACAACGATGTCGAAGCTTTCGGTTAACAAATCCACCATACGTCCCTTGCCTTCGTCACCCCAGTTAATTCCTACAACAGCGCAGTTATTCATATTAATCCTCCATAAATTATAAATGGAGTCAAAAGGGCAGAAATATCCCTTCTTGACTCCTTTGTCCTGTTAAATAATAAAACAACCTTTCCTATTATTCAAGGGATTTTTGAAGTGTGAGAAAATTATATTTTTTTTTAAATAAATATTTCATAATTCTGACAATAATGGTAAAATGATTGTGTATAGCGTTTGGCTTAATCGGCACATAAAGGAGGAAATAGCATGGAAGATAACAATTTACATAACCATTTACTGATGAAGACACAGAAACTGATTTTCTTTGGACATCTTGTAACGGCTGTTTTTGTTGTTGTGGGCTTGATGTCACAGATGGCTTTCAGTACCATGCCGGCTTATTACAGCCTTTTGCCACTGTTTGCAAATGTTATTGTTGCCATAGTGGGAGCGGTTTGCTACTTCAAATTCCGAGGAACATATACATATTCCCGTATTGTTATTTTTGCTTTCCTCGTTGTCTATGCACTTATGCTTTTCTTCTCAGAGAGTAACACAACTTATCCTTATATTATTCCGTTAATGATCGGCGTAGTCATGACACTGGATATCAAGACGGTAAAGATTGCAGCTTATTCCTTCCTGGCAATAAATATAATCAAGATTCTTATGATGATTACATCAAATGATATTACAGAGGTTGCGGAGTACGTTATGATTTCCGCCATCGTATCCATACTTACAACGATTTGTCTTGTGAGGGGTGTTATAATTCTTACCACCTTCGTCACTGAGTCAGTTGATAATGCAACTGAGGGATTCAGAAAGAACGAAGAGGTTGCTGAGAGAATAAGAAGTGTTGCAGGTAACGTTAAGGATAAGATGGGTTATGTGACAGAGTCCATTGACAAGATTCTTACAGCCACGGACGGAATGAATAATTCTCTCAGAGGCATTTCAAACGGTATTTCAGACAATGCCAATGCCATTATGGGACAGACCGAGCAAACTTCTTCCATCGCTCAGATTATAGATGATACAAATGAAAAGACCAGAAGCCTCACTGAGGTAACCACCAGCGCAAGTGACAGCGTAAACGCCGGAACCGAAGCCATGAGTGATTTGGAGAAGCAGGTTAAGCAGGCAATGGAATCAGGTCAGCTAATGAAGACTTCCGCAGAGAATCTGAAGGAACGTTCGGAATCAGTACGAGAGATTACAAATATGATTCTTAACATTTCTTCCCAGACCAACCTTCTTGCGCTCAATGCTTCCATCGAGGCAGCCCGTGCCGGTGAAGCAGGAAGAGGTTTTGCAGTTGTTGCAGACGAAATCAGACAGTTGGCAGAGCAGACCAAATCGGCTACTGAACAGATCACCAATATTCTTGATAAACTAGCAGAAGATGCTAATGATGTAGTTTATAAGGTTGATGAGAGCGTGGCAATATCCAATTCCGAGAAGGAACTTGCGGATACAGCTTCAGAGCGCTTCGCAGAGATTAAAGAGAATGTTGACAACCTTCTTGCCGGAACAAAAGAGATGTCCGGCCTGATGAAAGATCTGGTTGAAGCCAATAAAGTTATCGTTGATTCTGTCACAACTCTTTCCGCGGGAAGTGAAGAAATCGCAGCCAGCACGCAGCAGGTTTCAAACGCAAGTGAGGAGAATGTTCAGATGGTTAGGAAGTTCTCCGAGATTATGGAAGAGATCAGTTCTTCCCTTGAACAATTAGAGAGTTAAAAAAGTACTTGCAAAATTATACAACATAGTTTAATATTTAACAGGACAAAGACGTCTTAGAGGATAGCCACAGCTATCCTTTTAGGCGTCTATTTTTTTACATTTATAACTTGTAATCAGATTTTAGGAGGAATTGAGAGATGTCATATGTTGACGAGATTTACCAGAGAGTAGTTGACCAGAACCCTGCACAGCCCGAGTTTCATCAGGCAGTAAAAGAAGTGCTTGAGTCTTTGAGAGTTGTTATTGAGGAGCATGAGGAAGAGTTTAAGAAAGATGCTCTTCTTGAGAGAATCACAACACCCGAGCGTCAGATTCTTTTCAGAGTTCCCTGGGTAGATGATAAGGGACAGGTTCAGGTTAACAACGGATACCGTGTACAGTTTAATTCAGCTATCGGACCTTACAAGGGAGGTTTAAGACTTCACCCTTCAGTAAATCTCGGTATCATTAAGTTCCTTGGCTTCGAGCAGATTTTCAAGAACTCACTTACAGGCCTTCCTATTGGCGGTGGTAAGGGTGGTTCCGATTTCGACCCCAAGGGCAAATCAGACAGAGAAGTAATGGCATTCTGCCAGAGCTTCATCACAGAACTCTACAAATACATTGGCGCTGACACAGACGTTCCTGCAGGTGATATCGGAACAGGCGCAAGAGAAATCGGATATATGTACGGTCAGTACAAGAGACTTACAGGTCTTTATGAGGGCGTACTTACAGGTAAAGGACTTTCATACGGCGGTTCACTTGCTCGTACAGAAGCTACAGGCTACGGTCTCCTTTACATGACTCAGGAAATGCTTAAGTCCAACGGTATTGATATCGCAGGCAAGACAGTAGCAGTTTCCGGTTCAGGTAACGTTGCAATCTACGCAATCCAGAAGGCACAGCAGCTTGGCGCTAAGCCTGTTACATGTTCTGATTCCACAGGCTGGGTTTATGATCCCGAAGGAATCGATGTTGCACTTCTTAAGGAAGTTAAGGAAGTTAAGAGAGCAAGACTTACAGAGTACGCAGCAGCAAGAAAGTCTGCAGAATATCATGATAAGGCTAAAGAGGGAACCAACCAGTGGCAGGTTAAGGTTGACATCGCTCTTCCCTGTGCTACACAGAACGAGCTTAACCTTGATGACGCTAAGAAGCTTGTTGCCAACGGCGTAATCGCAGTCTGCGAGGGTGCTAACATGCCTACAACTCTTGATGCTACCCAGTACTTACAGCAGAACAAGGTATACTTTGTTCCCGGTAAGGCAGCAAACGCAGGTGGTGTTGCTACATCAGCTCTTGAGATGAGCCAGAACTCTGAGAGACTTTCATGGACATTCGAGGAAGTTGACGCTAAGCTTCATGACATCATGGTTAACATCTTCCACAACCTTGATGACGCTGCAAAGAAATATGGCAAAGCAGGCGACTATGTTGCAGGTGCTAACATTGCTGGCTTCTTAAAGGTTGCAGATGCAATGAAGGCTCAGGGCATTGTCTAAAGTATAACCACAAAGGCTTGAGAACTTCGGTTTTCAAGCCTTTATTTTTTATACTTAATATAATAGAATTATCATTGTAATTGTGATAAACAATGTATTTCATTCCCAGGGAGGTACCAAATGAGGACTAAGGATGACATTTTAAGAATGATTGAAGAAGAGGATGTGGAATTTATCCGCCTTCAGTTTACGGATATTTTCGGAAGCCTTAAGAACATCGCCGTTACACCGGGACAGATGGATAAGGTTTTTAACAATAAGTACTGCTTCGAGGGTTCATCGGTTTTCGGAGACAAATACTATTATGAAGAGAACCTTTACCTGTACCCTGAACTTGATACCTTTATGATTCTTCCCTGGAGACCCCAGCAGGGAAAGGTTGCCAAAATCGTCTGCGATGTCTGCAATGAGGATGGCACACCTTTTGAATTAAGTTCCAGATACATTTTAAAGAAGGCATTGAAGGAAGCGGCAGATAAAGGATACAGAGCCTTGGTGAATCCCGAGTGTGAATTCTTCCTTTTCCACACAGATGAAAATGGCCTGCCCACCACAAATTCCCATGAGAAGGCGGGTTATTTGGATGTAGGCCCCATGGATTTCGGAGAGAACGCCAGAAGAGACATTGTGCTTATGCTTGAGGAAATGGGATTTGAAATTGAATCATCCCACCATGAGCATGCCCCTGCACAGCATGAAGTGGATTTCAAGGAGGCAGAAGCCTTAAAGGCTGCCGATAACATAGAAACTTTCAGATTTGCGGTTCGTTCCATCGCCAAGAGATTCGGCCTTTATGCCACATTTATGCCAAAGCCCAAGGCTGAGGTGGCAGGAAGCGGAATGCACACCAATATTAATCTTTTCAAGAACAACAGAAGCATTTTCAAAGACGCTGACAAGGCAACCACAGATGAAGCATACTGGTTCATCGGTGGTATATTAAAACACGCCAAAGCTCTGACAGCAGTAGCAAATCCTATTGTAAATTCATATAAGAGACTGATTCTCGGAACCGATGAGATAAGTGATATCACCTGGGCTGAGAAGGGCGAGAAGTCATTGGTTAAGCTTGTTAAAGGAATTGATGATACCAAGGTTGAACTTCGTTTCCCCGACGGCGCAAGCAATCCGTACCTTCTTATTGCCACATGTATTGCCGCAGGAATTGACGGTATAGAGAATCAGATTAATCCCGGCAAAGAGGTTGGTGCATTAACTAAGGGAGAGGTGATAGACTCTCTGCCACAGAACCTTAAGGAAGCAATTGATGAACTTAATAAGGATGAACTTATTAAGTCTGTTTTAGGTGAAGAATTTACAAGAATCTACTCAGATATCAAAAATGATGAGTGGCAGGAATACATGAAAGAAGTATCCGAGTGGGAGATTAATCGCTATTTAACCAGAATTTAACAGGAGGAGTTTATGGGCGCTATAATCGTAGCAATGCCCCAATTGACTGATTCCCGGCGAATAGCGGATATAATCAAAAACAGTGAGATTCCCAATGAAACCGTTACCTGTAATTCCGGTTCGGAGGTACTTAGAAGAGTTGAGGATACAGACGTTGATCTGGTGGTAGGTACCAAGTCTTTTTCGGACATGGGCTTTGAAGAACTGCTAAACTACCTTCCCCCCAATGTGAAGTATGTACTCTTGACCAAGGACAGCACCTTGAATTACTTCAGTGACAATCTGGTCCGACTTCTGATGCCCTTTAAGCCATCGGATTTCATCAGTACACTTCTGATGTTACTCCCGGATTTCGTATATCACTCCAGGAAAAAACCTAAGAGATCTCAAAAGGAGCAGGAAGTGATAGATGAGGCCAAGAAGATTTTGATGGATCGAAATGAAATGACGGAACCGGAGGCCTTCAGGTACATTCAGAAAACCAGCATGGATACAGGGCGAACAATGGTAGAATCCGCTCAGATGATCCTTATGCTTAACAGTGAATAATTCTGTTTACGCCGGAGCACATTTGGTGTATTGTAATATAGTTGTTAATGTTTAAATACGAGGTTTAATATGACTAATGAAATGATTATTGTTCTGGATTTCGGCGGACAATATAACCAGCTGATTGCCAGAAGAGTCAGAGAGTGTAACGTTTACGCAGAGGTTTGCCCCTACACTTTATCCCTTGATGAGATTAAGAAGAAAAACCCCAAGGGTATTATCTTCACCGGCGGCCCCAACAGCGTGTACGATGAGAAATCTCCTCATTATGATAAAGCTATATTTGAACTTGGCATTCCCATTCTTGGAATCTGCTATGGTTCACAGCTTATGGCATACACCTTGGGAGGCGTTGTTGAGACAGCTCCCGTAAGTGAGTACGGAAAGACAGATATTGAAATCAATACATCAAGCAAGCTTTTCCATGGAATAGATGAGAAGACAGTGGTTTGGATGAGCCACACCGACTATATAGCCAAGGTTCCTTCAGGCTTTAGCATTACAGGACATTCTTCAGTTTGCCCTGTGGCTTCAATGGAAGATGCTTCAAGAGGACTTTACGCAACCCAGTTCCATCCCGAGGTTATGCATACCGTTGACGGTAAGAAGATGATTTCAAACTTCGTCTACACCATCTGCGGATGCCACGGCGACTGGACAATGGATTCCTTTGTTGAAAGCAAAATCAGAGAAATTCGTGAGAAGGTTGGAGACAGAAAAGCCCTTTGCGCATTATCAGGCGGCGTAGATTCATCCGTTGCCGCAGTCCTTATGTCCAAGGCCATCGGTAAGAATCTGACCTGCGTATTTGTAGATCACGGACTTCTTCGCAAGAATGAGGGAGATGAGGTTGAGGCGGTTTTTGGCCCCAACGGAAATTATGAATTAAACTTTATCAGGGTAAACGCCCAGGAGCGCTTCTATGAGAAGCTTGCAGGCGTAGAGGAACCCGAGAGAAAGAGAAAGATAATCGGTGAGGAATTCATCCGTGTATTCGAGGAAGAGGCAAAGAAGATTGGTGCCGTTGACTTTCTTGTACAGGGAACAATTTATCCCGATGTAATAGAGTCAGGACTTGGCAAATCTGCGGTTATCAAGTCACACCATAACGTAGGCGGACTTCCTGACTGCGTAGATTTCAAGGAAATTATTGAGCCCTTAAGACTTCTGTTTAAGGACGAGGTTCGACGCGCAGGACTTGAACTTGGAATTCCCGAATACCTTGTATTCCGTCAGCCCTTCCCCGGTCCCGGACTTGGTGTTCGTATTGTAGGCGAAGTTACCGCCGAGAAGGTACGCATTGTCCAGGATGCCGACTTTATCTACCGCGAGGAAATTGAGAAGGCAGGCCTTTCAAAGGGCATCGGCCAGTACTTTGCAGCATTAACCAATATGCGCTCAGTCGGTGTCATGGGTGATTTCAGAACCTACGATTACGCTGTTGCTTTACGCGCTGTCAACACTTCCGATTTCATGACAGCAGAGTGCACCGAGATACCTTTCGAGGTGCTTCAGAAGTGCATGAACAGAATTATCAATGAAGTGAAGGGCGTTAACAGAGTACTTTATGATCTGACAAGTAAACCGCCGGGAACCATAGAGCTGGAGTAACAAGCCAAAGTGAATAAGAGATAATATGTCGCCGTCGAAGACGGACGGCAATAATAGAAGCACATCCGCAAGCTTGCTTGTTTGGATGTGCTTTTATTGTTGCCGGGCTGCTTGCGAAGCAAGCGACATATTATAGAGAGCTACCTTGGCGCCTACGGCGACGGTTATTGAGGAGCGAAGCGAATCAATAACAGAGCATGGCTTGGGACTAATTCAATAACATCATTTGGGTGAAAATGATGTTATTGAAATCGAAATAAATCAAGATTTATCTTTAAAATTAATTACGTCACCTTTTACGTCAAAGTATTTGATGATATTCGAGGCTTGGCGTATAATATATTATGTTGTAATGGACATAAGCGCAAGAGGCAGTATTAAATGATAATGTGGTGATTAGAGGAGGATTTATATGTCTGACAACTATATTCCACCATTTACAATGACAGACGAGATTACAAATCTCGTAATTGAGATAGCGGAGCTTACCGGAGCAATGACTGTATCAGAACAGCTGTCTAAAAACCCTAAGCTTAGAAGAGATAATCGTATTAAGTCTATTCATTCATCTTTGGCGATTGAGCAGAATACATTGACTGAGGAACAGGTGAGTGACGTAATAGATGGAAAGCGCGTCCTGGGACCACCTCAGGATATCAGAGAAGTACAGAATGCTTTTGAAGCATACGAGATTATGACAAAACTGAATCCTTATTCAGTCAAAGATCTTTTGAAGGCACATAAGTTAATGATGGAAGATCTAGTAAAAGAAGCCGGTGTATTCAGAAGCAAAGGAGTGGGAGTGTATGCCGGAGAGCGATTGATACATGCCGGAACACCTGCTAATTATGTGCCGGATTTGATAGGACAACTTTTTGATTGGTTGAAAAGATCAAAGTTGCATCCATTGGTAAAAGGATGTATTTTTCATTACGAATTCGAGTTCATTCATCCGTTTGCAGATGGAAACGGAAGAACCGGAAGACTTTGGCACACTTTGATTCTTGCAAAGTGGCAGGGATTTTTCTTATGGATTCCTATTGAAACTATCATTTATGAACGGCAGGATGATTATTATAAAGCGCTAAATGCCTCTAATGCAGATGGGGAGTCAACGATATTTGTTCAGTTTATGCTGGAACTGATTAGAGATCTTCTAAAAGAGTTGTCGCATAATGGCGTAATGAACAAAGCGAAAACGTTAGATGAAAAATTGCTGGATTTGTTGAAGGAGAATGGCAACCAATCAGCTGCAGGGCTTGCTGAGATAGTAGGTTCCTCTCAAAGAACTGTTCAGAGGGCTTTGAAGCGTTTGATGGTTGAAGGTAAGATTGAACATGTCGGATCGAATCGATTCGGTCATTACATCATTAAATAGGACATACAAAACGTCATAATAGATGACATAATAGTTGTCGTAATAGAAGAGTGACTTTCGGTTGCACTTTGGTTGCAAAAAGTCATAAAAAGCAAAAGCTTGAATTGTTATGGACAATGGAGCTGAGAAGCTTTATGGGCAAGCGTACAGTATCAAGAACGGAGAGCAGAGACAAATCTGCACAGATGATAAATGGATACAGTTATAAATATTTTTGTTGAAAAGTCAAAAGAAATCCTGCAGGATAATCTTGTGGGTATATACCTCCATGGCTCAGCAGTCATGGGATGTTATAATCCGGCAAAGAGTGACATAGATTTGATCGTAGTGGTGAAGGATTCCATAGACGATAGTGTTAAGAGAGCCTTTATGGACATGGTGGTGGAATTAAACAGTAAGGGACCGGCTAAAGGAATTGAAATGAGCATTGTAAAACAAAGTGTTTGCAACCCTTTTGTTTATCCGACTCCATTTGAACTTCATTTTTCAGTTGGTCATATTGACTGGTACAAAAATGACCCCGATGATTATGTTTACAAAATGAAGGGCGAAGATAGAGATCTTGCAGCACATTTTACAATCATAAACCATAGGGGCAAGTGCCTATATGGTTCATCGATTAAAGATACTTTTGCTGATGTTTCGGTACAGGATTACATAGATTCTATTTGGAATGATATTGCTGATGCTGAGGAAGAAATTACAGATAATCCGATGTATCTGATATTGAATCTTGCAAGGGTACTTGCGTATTTGAAAGACGGTCTTGTCCTCTCCAAGAAAGAGGGCGGTGAATGGGCACTTGATAATATTCCTGAGGTGTATTATTCCCTGTTGAATAATGCATTGGAGGAATATGCAATTGGAGCGGACCTGTCATATGATATGAGCAGCGCAAAAGACTATGCGAAATACATGATGGAGCAAATCAGAACCGAAAAGGAAAAGCGAGGGAATTGAGACCATGGGTAAAGAATTGACTGAGCAGGATAAGAAAGTGATAGCGCAATATTCAGGATATTCGGAAGGAAAGCGGCTATCATATACAAGGGCTAATGAGACAGAATTTATAGTGACTATGCATTATTTGCATAAATATCTTAAAGACGGGGATTATATTGCTGATGTGGGAGCAGGTGGCGGAACATATACAAAAGCGCTGGCTGCTGAAGGCTATAAAGTTGATGCTGTAGAACTAACACCCGAGTATGTCAGGCAGATGAAAGAGGAATTTTTCGGGAATGATCACATTAGGGTGTTTGAAGGAAATGCAAAGGATTTAAATTTCTTAAATGATAATGCATATGATTTAGTCCTGGCTATGGGACCAATTTATAGTATAAAGGATTTTGATGAACGAAAACGAGCATGCAAAGAAGCACTCAGGATTGCTAAACCCGGAGCCCATGTGTTTATCGCCTTCTGTTTGCAAGATGCACCACTGATACATGAGGTGTATATGTCGGAAGATCCAGCGGGTGAACTAACCACTATAGGTTATGATCGTGAAAGTGCTTTTGTGACGGATAACACCGGTTCATCAAGGATTCTTGATACAATCAGCTCAGTAGACGAACTGATAGATGCTGTTTGTTTGGAAAATAACGCCAAGAAAGTATGCAGATTTGCCCAGGATGGTATATCTCAGATTATCAGTAAGAGTGTCAACTCCATGTCTGGCGAATCATACGCTGAGTGGATTCAGTACCTTATTGCAACTGCAGAGCGTGCTGAATTAATGGGTTACTCAGATCATATTGTGCAAGTGATTACGAAATGACGCATCATATGATTTGAAAATAAAGAAAAGGACAGGAAGGAGTGATTTTTATTATGAAGATGATAAATCGTGTGTGGAGGGCCCACGAGATTTGACCCTCCAATAAAAAATCGGAGGATTAAAAATGGTAAACTTAATTGAATTAAGTGAGGAGAACTGGATGGATTTTGCCAGGCTATCCGTTGACGAAAGTCAAAAAAGCTATCTGGCAAGCAATATCGGCATCTTAGCGAGAGGGTATGTATATCGCGATTCCAGAGCAAAAGTTATTGGAATTGCTGTTGATGAGAAGCCCATTGGACTTGCTATGGTGAGAGATATGAATGATGAACCCGCATGCTATGAATTGCAGCAGTTCATGATCGACAAGAATTACCAAGGCGAAGGATATGGATTTGAGGCGCTTAATCTCATTCTTGAAGGCCTTAAAAAGGAACAGAAATATGATTGCGTGGAAGTCTGCGTAAAAATGGAGGATGCGCAGGCAATACATGTCTATGAAAAAGCGGGATTTGTTGATACCGGCTACATTGATGATGATGTTCCCGACAGCTATAATTTGGTTTATCGGTTTGAGAATAACAATGAGAAGCCGGGTACTGGTTCCATAAGAATTATTTGCGTAGAAGATGTGGCAGAAAAAAAGCTGATTTCCAGGACAATACTTGAAGCTCTTCCTGACTGGTTCGGAATTCCTGAAGCCAGAGAACAGTACATAAAAGAAAGTGCTGATCAGCCATTCTTCGCAGCGTATGATTCGGAAAAACCAATAGGTTTTCTTTGCCTTAAAAAGACAGGTAAAGAAACCGTTGAGCTTTGTGTTATGGGAGTTCTGAAGGACTATCACAGAAAAGGTGTTGGAATGAAACTCTTTGAGCGGGCAAAAGAAATGGCCAAGCGACAAGGATACTCATTTATGCAGGTCAAGACGGTTCAAATGGGACGATACGAAGATTATGATGCTACCAATCATTTTTATTTATCCCTTGGGTTCAAAGAGTTTGAAGTGTTCCCGACTTTGTGGGATGAATGGAATCCTTGTCAGGTATATGTAATGGCACTTTGACATTATTAACTAAAGTATTATACAGCGCGGCATAATTGTGCTGCGCTGTAATTGTATAAGGAGAGTATAAAGGTGTGCAGTGAAATATTAGTTGAAGAAATACCCGTTGAAAGAATTGATGAATTCTGGAATATTCATTTCAAATATCTTATTGATGACGGAATTATAAGTGATGAAGAAGACAAAGAATACTTTTCCGGAGAAGAGTATCGCGGGATTATAAGGAATCATATGGAACGAGCAGTAGACAGGCATCATATGATTTATTTTATATGTGGTGAAAAGAGAATAGGCGCTGCTCAGTACAACACTTACACAAGCGAAGATGGAAAGTGCTTTATTCTGGACTTTTGGGTATTCCCGGAATATCGAAACAAAGGACTTGGACATAAGTGCTTCGAAGTATTGGAACGATACACAAAAGAGGGCGGAGCAACATATTATGAAATCAACAGCGAGAAAGAAGACTCGGTTCGATTTTGGAAATCCATAGGATTTACTGAGAACGGGAAAGATGAGTACGGCGTACCGCTGTATAGATTAAAGCACCAATACAGACGCCTGTAGTATTTAAAATGATATCATCGATGTCAGAACATCTGTCATAAAATAATAGCTGCGAAATCTCAATAAACAAAGTGAATCCGGCGCCTGCCAGAATTGTTTTGTTTATTTTTTTTAATTCGTCGAAACAAGCAGGCCAAACTATACCGACAGGTATAAACATAGCTATATTTCCAATAATGTTAACCTGCCAGCCATCGTATCTATCAACGACAAATGTAAATGGAATTAAGTTCATTTTAAATGGGATAATTCGAGACCAATCAAACTCAAGCACTCCGATATGCCCATTAACATGATGAAATGGAAAATAGACAAATCTGGCTATGACAATCAGACAAATATATACAAGTAAAAGTTTTGCTTCCCTTTTTATATCTATTTTTTTAGATTTAGAAAAAACAATGCATCTTGTCACAATCCAAAGAACCGTAATTAAAATAAACATCATCAAAAAAGTAATTTCAAACATATAGACATCTCCTAATATGGCACCATTATGCCAGATGAGACTATACTATATTATGAAATAATCATAAGTCAACGTTATTTGCTATGTATATTAAAAGAAGGAGTGTAGATTCAAAGGAATGAGTGAGGGTTATATCAAAGAAATGCGCAAGTATGTGGGACACGCTCCAATAATGACTTGTGCATGCGGCGTTATTATCGAAAATGAAAATGGTGAGATTCTTTTACAGAAAAGGCGTGACAATGGGTGCTGGGCTATCATTGGTGGAGCCATGGAAATGGGAGAGACCTTTGAGGAGACTGTCAGAAGGGAAACCAAAGAGGAATCCGGTTTGACATTGGGCAAACTTGAATTATTTAAATTGCTCTCAGGAAAGGATTGCGTTATAGAATATCCTAACGGAGATATTTGCTTCGGACCGGGTATTGTTTTTATCACGAAAGAATATGAAGGGGACATTACTAATGATCCGGAGGAAGTAGTGGAACACAGATTTTTCAAGAGGACCGAGCTTCCTGACAATCTTAATAAGTATGATAAGGATATTATTCTTGATTGGGCTAAGCAATAAAAAACCCTTGCATAATTTATTTCTATATAGTAATATTCTATATGGAAGGAGCTGTAATATGAAAATATCTCGAAGCGGTGATTACATTGCACAAATTCGATTAATAGGCGGAAGAGTATTTGAAAAGCTCTTGGCAGAATCAGGAGCGGATACCTTCAATGGACCACAGGGAAAGATATTGGACGCTCTGTGGCAGAAGGATGGTCTGTCTGCGAACGAAATTGCAATTAAGACAGGCCTTGCAAACAGTACTTTGACAAGTATGCTTGATCGGATGGAAGAAGCAGAACTGGTATCACGAGTCAGATCCGAGGAGGACAGGCGCGTTGTTAAGATTTATCTCGGGCCCAAAGCACGCGACTGTAAGGAGCAATATAAGAAGGTCTCTGAGGAAATGACGGACATTTACTTCCAAGGCTTCGAAGAGAAGGAAGTTGAAGAACTTGAGAATTACCTGCTTAGAGTTTTAAAGAATGTCCGTGAAGCCGACAAGAAATAGTTCCTGGCCACAAAATACTATTATACGGGGGTATAAACGTGAATAAAATTAGTGTGAAGCCAAATAATGATTTTTGCCCGCAGACATTGTTTCTGTACGGCACATATGATGAGAACGGGAAGGCTGATTTCGGTCTGTTCTGCTGGTTCAGTTACATGTGGGATACTGAGCTTGGCGTTATGTGCTGCATAGGCGGCAAGAAGCTGACTCTTGACAACATCCACAGGGATAAGGTGTTCTCGGCGTGTCTGGTTACCGAAGAGATGCTGCCTCAAGCTGACTATCTTGGTTGCGTCAGCGGATACAAAGAGGAGAAGATGAAGATTGATTTGGATATAGGAAAGGGAGCTGTCCTTCCGGTTCCAATCCTCAACAATTCACCTGTTATTTTCGAACTGGAAGTTAAGCAGTTTATTCCCATGGACGATTCAGAAGTTATGCTTTGTAAAATCAGAAATGTTCTCCAGGATGAAAACCTTGCAACAAAAGACAAGAGTGATGCAGAGAAACTGGCCGCTATTGCTCCGGTAAAGACAACCTGCGGCCGCTACTTTAGCTACAAGGGAGAAGACCTGGAACTGTGGGGTGAGCCCATGAAGAAATTAAACAAATAATTAAGGAGTTTTACCTTCCATTTACTCCTGGCCATGCCAAAAGCATGGCCTTTTTATTTCCTTATAAATTCCTTATATTTGAAGTGTAATGTTAATGTAGGCAACGGTTCACTGCTATGATAAAATCGTAATAACACTTTTATCACTAAAAATTGGAGAGAAAAGATGAAGGTATTTATTGTATATTGTCATCCCTCAGGGGATTCATTCACACGCAATATAAAAGATGCATTTATCAAGGGTATTACAGATTCCGGAAATGAGTATATCCTTTCCGACTTGTATGCAATGGATTTCAAATCAGACATAACTGAGAAGGAGTACTTAAGGGACGCCAATTACAGAAACACTCCCGATGTGGCAGAGGATGTGCTTAAGGAACAGGAGAAGATTAATTCTTCTGATGCCATAGCCTTTATATATCCAATCTTCTGGACGGAAGCTCCCGCTAAGCTTGTGGGCTGGTTTGACAGAGTATGGTCTTATGGTTTTGCATATGGCGAGAAAACCATGAAGATGCTTGAGAAGGGAATGATTCTTTGCTCGGCAGGGCATCCCATGGAAACATTGGAAAACTTTGGATTTCTCGATGGCATGAAGAGAATAATGTTTAGAGACAGGCTCCTTAACCGTGTGAAGAAAGGTGAGTTTGTCGTTTTCGATAGCACATCAAGAGAGAAGCCCCAAAGGAAAGATAATTGGGATAGCAATTTAGCCAGAGCTTATGAGAAAGGTAAGACTTTCTTCTCCGATGATAACGATGAGTTTTCGGTTGATGGAAGATTCTTTACAGCAGTTGAGAATTCCGAATCTGGTGAAGTGTCTGATATGACAGTCTTCGGATATCACCAGAAGGGAAATGTAATCTGGGCAGAGTACTCAGGTGGAAGCGTTGTTAAGGGATATCTTATCGGAACCATGGATGAGGAACACAATCTGCATTTTAACTATCAGCATATAAATGTTGATGGAGAACTAAAGTCAGGTTCATGTGATTCCACACCTAAGATGGAAAATGGGAAACTCCGGTTTTACGAGAAATGGAAATGGACTATGGGTGAGGAAGGCACATCTGTAATCGAGGAGATTTAGGGGTTTTTACATGATAGACATAAATAAATTAAGCAGCCGATTTGCGACGCGAAAGCTTGAAGCATGTCAAATCGGGGGATTGGAGGGGAAACCATGTTAGAAATATTAAAAGCGAGGTTTCAGGATAATATGAATCTTCATATGGAACTGAGTTGGCTTGATGTGGAGAAACGTTTGCTTGAGCATCCGGGCTCCATGGACGTTTTGAGAAGGATGGAGGAGAGCGGCGGAGAACCGGATACCATCGGATATGACGAAAAGACGGGAAAGCTAATTTTCTGCGACTGCGCAAAGGAGTCCCCTTCTGGGCGCAGAAGCCTGTGCTATGACGAAAAGGCATTACAGGGGCGTGCTAAAAACCCGCCGTCAGGCAGCGCCGAAGGGAAAGCAAAAGAAATCGGCGTTTTAATCATGACGGAGGAACTCTATCGCCGACTGCAAAGTCTCGGGGAATTTGATTTGAAAACGTCAAGTTGGATTACTACGCCTGATGATATTCGCGACAAGGGCGGTGCATTGTTCTGCGAACGACGTTACGGAACGGTTTTCATATTTCATAACGGGGCGGATTCGTACTATTCCGTGCGCGGGTTCAGAGGTTATACTCTTATATAAATTCAAGTTTGTAGGTGACAATGGACAAAATCGACATAATTAATAATGAACGTTACATATCAGTTATCTCAAAACGGGATAGCTGCTCTTTTTTATTAGCACTTTTGAACTGTGTATTCCTTGTTGGATGAGGATTCTGTATAATTGAAGACAGTGAAATTAACAAATCAGGATTTGAGGAGAAAATATCAATGCCAAAAGTAAAACTTACAATTACAGAGAGTAAATGTAGATGTGGGTATTTCAAGAAAGGCCAAGAGTTTATAGTAGAGGACATACCATCCACGAAATAGAAGGTAGGAGGTATCTTTACTTTTTTTGTATAGAAATCCTTAAAATCTTTACTTTTTGGGCCTAACATGATAAAATAAGTAAAGATTTTGGGAGGTGAGACGGATATGATCTCTTATGAGGGGCTTGAAAATGCACTTAAGGAAAAGGGAATAGGAAAGACAGAATTATCTACAGAACTTGGTCTTTCTACAAGGACGATCGCGAAGATAGCCAAAGGTGAGAAGCTTTCCAAGCGGAGCATAAAGAAGATTGCCGATTATCTTGGTGAATCACCTGATGTGATTGTGAGGGAGCTTTCCGATAACAGAATCCTTCAGGTGCTTCGTGAAGAAAAAGAATTGAAGCTTTCCGGTGGTCTTTATCACGAGCTTCAGGTCAGGATGACGTACAACTCAAATCATATCGAGGGAAGCAAGTTATCAGCGGAACAGACAAGACAGATTTTTGAAACAAATACACTTGATGTGAGTGACGGGATACCGGTGGATGATGTTCTGGAAACGGTTCATCATTTTAGGGCGATTGACTATGTGATCGATATCGCAGAGGATGAGCTTACAGAAGATATCATTAAGCATTTGCATTATATCTTAAAGCATGATACCAAGGATTCGACTCTTGGATGGTTTGCGGTAGGTGATTATAAAAAGCGTGCTAATGTTGTGGGCGGCAGAGAAACATCAAAACCGTCTGACGTGCATAGGCACATGAAAGCCCTGATCGATGAATATAACGCTAAGGAAAATATCACGATCGAAGATATCATAGCGTTCCATGCGGAGTTCGAGTATATCCATCCATTCCAGGATGGTAATGGCCGTGTTGGAAGGCTTGTCGCTTTAAAAGAATGTCTTCACCACAATGTGATACCGTTTATTATTGAGGATGCAAAGAAGAACTTTTATTACAGAGGGCTTACCGAGTGGCGAAATGAGAAGGGGTGGCTTACAGATACCTGTCTTGACGAGCAGGATACTTTTGTAAGACTGCTTGATATGTTGGAAATTCCACATGAATGATTATAGAAATAGATTTATTCAGAAGTGAGTTATATCGGAAGTTAATCTTCCTGTGGGGGTGCAAATGCACCCCCTAAATTTGCCCCCCATTTCTAAGAGAGATGCGCGCAAATAGATTAAAAGAGCTGATAGAAATATGTCTTTTACAGGAGGGAGACTATGGTATTTGGGGAAATTTCTATTAAGGATAAGCTTGGCAGAATGGTAGTATTAAGAAATGCGAGGCCGGAAGACTCTGCAAATCTTATAAAATATCTGAAGACAACGAGTGCCGAGACTCCTTATCTAATTAGAGAACCTGAAGAAATCACCATTACAGAGGAAAAAGAAAAACAGTTTATCCGGGATAAGATGGATGCTGAGCGTGAACTGATGCTGCTTGCATTTATTGACGGCAAGCATATCGGTAACTGCTCTCTTATGAGTATTGCTCCATACAAGAGATATAGCCACAGATGTGATGTGGCAATTGCTTTATACAAAGATTATTGCGGGTTCGGTATTGGACAAGCTATGCTTAAGACCGTTCTTGATGTTGCGAAGAGTGTCGGTTACGAGCAGGCGGAGCTTGAAGTTATGGCAGAGAACAAGGATGCCATTGCAATGTATGAGAAAATGGGCTTTGAGAAGTTTGGCACATTTCCTGATAACATGAAATATTCAGATGGGTCATATATGGATGCATACTGGATGATGAGGAGATTATGAAAAGATAAGTTTAAAAGGAATGAAGGCAAAATATGGAAATTAAATACAGACCGGTACAAAAAGAAGACGGATATGAATGGTATACACTTTTAGATGAAGTCTGGCGTGATGCATATGGTCACATTTTTCCCCAAGAGGTATTTGATGGACGTGACTATGCGAGAGAAGAAAGGGCCAATGGGTTTACTGAAGATAAATACGCTGGCGAAAGAAAAATCGGATATGTAGCTGAATGTGATGGGAAAATAGTTGGATTGATGTTTGGCACGCTCGATACGGATTATGAATGTTTCAAAAACGGGTATGCCGATCTTACCGCACTTTATGTATACCCCCAATATCAGGGTAAAGGGATTGGAACAGCTTTAAGAGACATTTTTACAGAGTGGGCAAAGGCCAAGAATGCAGAAAAATATATCATAGGAGTGTTGAAGGATAATGCCAAAGCCAGAAAAGTCTATGAATCATGGGGCGGAGAATTGTCGGATTATGAATATGATTTTGTGGTAATGAATGTGGGCTATCCAATAGTTTTCTACACTTTGGAAGTATAAGGATAAACAATGAACATTCTCGTATTAGGTGGAACAAGGTTCTTCGGTATTCACATGGTTAATAAGCTCCTAGAGCAAGGTCATGATGTTACGATTGCTACAAGGGGAAACGCAAATGATGATTTCGGAGACAGAGTAAAGAGAATTGTCGTAGAGAGAACGAGCGAAGAGAGTATGCGCAATGCTCTCAAAGGAAATCACTATGATGTTATTATTGATAAAATCGCATATTGTTCAAATGACATAAAGCTTGTGTTGGATTACGCAGATTGTAATAAGTATATCTATATGTCCAGTGCATCGGTATATAACCCTTTACATATTGACACGCAAGAATCCGATTATGATGGTCATCAATCCCAGCTGATTTGGTGTGATAGAACAGCTTTTTCCTATGACGAAATTAAAAGGCAAGCAGAGAATGCCTTATGCCAAAAGTATTCAGATACAGAATGGATTGCTGTCAGGTATCCATTTGTCCTTGGAAAAGATGATTATACGAACAGATTAATGTTTTATGTGGAGCATATAGTCAAGTCTGTTCCGATGTTCATTGATAACATGGATAGCCAGCTCGGCTTAATTAAGTCTGATGAAGCCGGAGAGTTTATAGCGCATCTGGTTGACATAGATGTAATAGGACCTATTAACGGATGCTCAGAAGGAACTATCTCGATTAAAGAGATTGTTGAGTATATCGAGAAACGAACAGGTAAAAAGGCGATTATAAACATTCATGGCGAGAATGCACCATACAATGGAGTGCCAAGTTATAGTCTTAACATAGAGAAGGCTTCAAGTGTTGGTTACGAGTTTTCAAAGCTTCAGGATTGGATATTTGATTTAATCGATTATTACATTGAGATTTGCAGGTAAGCATTCATGAAATACAACAACATCACCAAGGCCATATTCTTAAATCGGCCTAACAGATTCATAGCGGAAGTTGATATTGAGGGTCATAAAGAGATAGTCCATGTGAAGAACACCGGCAGGTGCAAAGAACTTCTGATTCCCGGATGTGAGGTTTGGTTAAATGCACCGGGAACTTCTGAGCGCAAGACCAAATATGACTTAGTGGCCGTTAGGAAGAATACAGGAGTCCTCTTCAATATAGACAGTCAGGCACCAAATAAGGTTGTGAAGGAGTGGTTGGCGGAACAGGATTATGATGTGGTCACTCCCGAATATAAATATGGCAACTCCAGAATAGACTTCTACATGGAAAAAGGTGAGGATAAATACCTTATGGAAGTGAAGGGGTGCACCCTTGAATTTGACGGAATGGGGTATTTTCCGGATGCTCCGACGGAACGTGGAGTTAAGCATATCAGGGAATTGATTAAGGCTAAAAAGGAAGGATACAACGCTTCCCTTGCCTTTGTAATTCAGATGGATGGAGTTACGGAAGTAAGGCCACATATCGAAACGGATCCGGAGTTCGGGAAAGCTTTTGAGGATGCTAAGAAGGCCGGAGTGGAAGTGCATTTTCTTACCTGCCATGTGGAGCCACAAGAACTTAGAATTACGAATTAGGAGCATTAAGTGGAACTTTGGATTATCGCCACATTTGTGGCTTTCTTTATAAAAGGATTATGCGGCTTCGCAAACACTCTAGTGTTCACTTCAATCCTTGGATTTGGAGTGGACAATGTGGCTATATCCCCGGTGGAATTGATGGTTGGTTATCCGGCCAACTTTATTATGGCTATTAAGAATCGAGGAAAGATAAGGAAAGATTTGGTCCTTATTCTGTCGCTTCTGATACTTGCAGGAAGTATCCCGGGAACCCTGTTGTTAAGAGATGTGGCTCCGGGATACATAAAGATGGTATTCGGTGCGGTTGTTATTCTCATAGGCATTGAGTTGTTCCTTAGGGAATATGGCATAAACATCTTAAAAGAATCCAAAGTTATAATGTGGATAATCGGGCTGCTATCCGGGGTCCTTTGCGGTTTGTTTGGTGTGGGGGCATTGCTTGCTGCATACATGAGCCACGTTACAAAGACCAGCGACGAGTTCAAGGCAAACTTAAGCGCCATATTCATTGTTGAAAACACAGCCAGAATCATAATATACTGCGTCTTGGGTGTATTTACACTTCAAAGCTTAAAGACCGCGCTTATTCTCATTCCTGTTATGGTCCTCGGAATCGGATCCGGAATGTTAAGCGCAAAACGAATTAATGAAAAAGTTATCAAGAAACTCGTAATAGTCCTTCTGATTATTTCGGGTATCGCTTTGATAATAAGAGGAGTTTGATTATGAAAGCATATTTTGCAGGGGGATGCTTCTGGTGCGTCACCCCAATTTATAAAATCTACGGTGTCGATAAGGTAACCTGCGGATACTGCGGCGGAGATGAGGTCAATCCCACATATAAGGATGTGAAAGCTCAGAAGACCGGCCACAGGGAAACAATAGAGTTGACCTATGACCCTGCCAATGTGAATTACGATAAGCTGCTTGAGATATACTTTGCAAATGTAGACCCTTTCGATGGAGAGGGCCAGTTTATTGACAAGGGATTTTCTTATACTCTGGCAATCTATTATCAGAACGAAGAAGAAAAAGAAAAGGTCCTAAAGAAAATAGCTGAGCTTGAGGCCGAGAGCGGTCAGAAGGCTCAAATTGCTTTGGAACCTTTCAAAACGTTCTATAAGGCCGAGGAAGAACATCAGGATTACTATCTTAAAAATCCCGAGGCCTTTGAGAAAGAAATGAAAGAAAGCGGAAGAAGAAAATAGATTTATGAAGATCAGAAACTTATTCGGAACAGGCGAATTCTATAAGAGCGCGCTGAAGATAGCCCTGCCTATCATGTTGCAACAGCTTATTCAGAGCCTGGTTTCCCTTATTGATAACTTTATGGTATCGGGACTTGGAGATGTTTCCATGTCCGGAGTAAATGTGGCAGGACAGGTCCTGTTTATTTTTATGGTGTTTACCAACACCATATGCATGTCGGGAGGTATTTTCCTTACTCAGTTCTATGGGGCCAAGGATAAAGGTGGAATGCAACAGGCATTTATGTTTAAGGTCATTTTGGGATTCCTGGCCTTGATTCCTTATTTCCTGGTTACTGTTGTGTTCCCGAGACAGGTATTATCCTTGATGGTTATCGGTAATACACAAGCCTCCCAGATACTTGATGAAGGTGTTAAATATATCCGAATCATGTTTCATGTGGGAATACCCATGACTATTTCCGCATGTATTGCCAGCTCCCTTAGAGACATGGGAAGAGTTAAACTTCCTTTGGTTGTCACCATCATAGCGACATTGACCAATACGGTATTTAACTATTTGCTTATTTACGGAAACTTTGGTTTCCCTGCTCTTGGAGTAGAAGGCGCGGCATACGCAACGGTTATAGCAAGAACATTAGAGTTTATCATTTTTGCCGTTGTTTATTTAAAGGTAAAGCCGGAGTACGCCGTTACTATAAAATCCCATTTCAAACTGGATGGAAAACTCTTCTGGAATATCATTAAGAAAGGCTCCCTTATGCTTTTCTGCGAGATGGTATGGGTACTTTCCGAAACCCTTACAACGGCCATATATAACGGAAGAGGCGGTGCGGATGTAGTTTCCGGCATGGCTTCCAGCTTTGCCATAGCAAACCTTTACTTTGTCGCATTTGGCGGAATCTACTCGGCCACCAGTGTCATCATTGGTAAAACTCTTGGTGAAGGTAATCTTGAGGAAGCCAAGATTAAGAAGAATTGGTTGTTATCAGGTTCGCTATTGTTCGGATGCTTCATGACAGTATTCGGACTTGGGACATCATTGCTTGTACCCGTTGTTTTCGGAAGGCTCTCAGCAAGTGCTATAGGAATTTGCAGAAGAATGGTTATCATGATGTCGTTCTTCATGCCTGCATGGATTTATATGAACGCACAGCAGGCCGTGGCGAGAGCCGGGGGAGACACAAAGATGGGTGCATATTCCGACGCATCAATCACTATAGCAATTATGCTTCCTATGCTTCTTCTCCTTGGGAAATATACGGCAATAGGTCCCGTGATGATGTATTTCTGCGTCAAACTGCTTGATTTTGTCAAAATCGTAATATTCCACTTTTGGATGAAAAAGGAGCGGTGGCTTAACAATCTCACAGTGAATGAGAATTGATAGTGTGTTATAATTTGGTAGATATATTTTATCAAATGAAAACAAAAGGGGATAAGCAAACAAAATGAAGATGCTCTGGAAACTGAGCCGTGAGGCCATAAGATATAAGACACTGTATTTCTTCGCTATTTTCTCAACCTTGATGCTTACTGTAATAAACCTGGCAGCACCCAAGGTATTGTCTGCCATGACAGGAATAGTAAGCACCGGTGTTGATGAAGCTGGAATGAAGCGAATTATCGGCTTCACGGTTATTCTTATAGTGTTATACCTCTTCAGAGTTCTATTCAGATTCCTAAGCAATTATCTCGCACATAAAGCAGCCTGGCATCTGGTGGGAGATCTTAGAACCCGCACATATGACAAGCTTGAGAGAATGCATATAGGCTACTTCCACGACAAGCAAACCGGTGATTTGATGAGCCGAATCGTAAACGATACAAGAGACTTCGAGCTTCTCTATGCTCACCTTATTCCGGAGAGCATCACAAACATCGTTACCTTTATCGGTGTGCTTATTATGCTTCTTACAATCAATCCCAAGCTCGCTTTGATCACTTGCGCGCCCCTTCCCCTGATCTTTTTATCGGGTATTATCTTCTCCAAAAAGGTTCGCCCTTTCTTTAAGATATCCCAGGCCAAAATGGGAGAGCTTAACGGAAAACTTCAGGACAATCTTTCGGGAATTCATGAGATTCAGTCCTTCGGCCGCGAAGAGTACGAGACCGAGCAGGTCAATATAAGCAATTTCGAGCACATTAAGGCCATGCTTAAGGCTCTCAAAATCAGCGCAATTTTCCACCCGAGCGTTGAGTTTATCTCATCCCTGGGAACTATTCTTGTAGTGGGCTTCGGCGGTTATTTCGCATGGAAAGACGGTCTTAAGGTTGAGGATGTTGTGGCATTTTTGCTTTACCTTAGCCTGTTCTACACACCAATTACCGGCCTTGCAAATCTTCTTGAAAATTTACAGCAGTCCATGGCGGGAGCTGAGCGTGTTATGGCGGTTCTCGACGCACCCTGCGAGATTACTGACAAGGAAGGTGCCAAGGACCTTAAGGATGTCAAAGGAGAGATTGAATTTGACCATGTAAGCTTCGCCTACGAGGAGAAGATGCCTGTGCTTGATGACGTCTCATTTAAGTGTGCCCCCGGCAAGATGCTTGCTCTTGTGGGCCCTACAGGTGTTGGTAAAACCACACTCACTCAGCTGATATCAAGGTTCTACGAACCTACATCGGGAAGAATTCTTGTGGACGGAAATCCTCTTGATGAAGTAACCATTGAGAGCCTTAGACAAAACATTTCCCCGGTACTTCAGGATACATTCTTATTTAACGGAACCATAGCCGAGAATATAGGCTACGCATATCCTGAAGCGGACCTTGATGCCATCAAAGAGGCTGCCAAAATAGCAAATATCCATGAGGATATTCTTGCAATGCCTGATGGATATGACACCCTGGTGGGAGAGAGAGGACTTCGCCTGTCCGGCGGCCAGAAGCAGCGTGTTGCCATAGCAAGGGCAATTCTTCGAAAATCCCCCATCATTATTCTTGATGAGGCCACCGCTTCTGTGGATGTTGAGACTGAAAGACAGATTCAGGAAGCTATTTCCGGTATTGTGGGTTCAAGAACAATCATAGCAATCGCCCACAGGCTTTCAACCATCAGAAATGCGGATCAGATACTTGTGATAGAGAATGGCAGGATTACTGAGAAGGGTACACACGAAGAACTTGTTGCTCTTAACGGAAGCTATGCAAGAATGAACAGAATTCAGAGCAACAGCTAAAAATAAAATGAAATAAAACAAATCTTAAGAAAATCATTATTTTTGTGCCCTATAATTAGCTTAAAGCAACTGCTAAATGGGAGAGGACACAGAGTTTTTATGAAGAATAAACTGAACTTAAGTTTATTTGTAAAATACATAACGGTGGGACTGTTCGCAACAATAGTCATTTATCTTTTGATACTTTCAGGGTTTTCCACTACGGGCATTGACGAAATGGAGCGCTCTTATTTGATTGAGGACTCTTTCTGGATGAATGTCCTGGTGAATGCCCTTTTTGTATTGGCTCTTTGGGGCGGCTACAGATTACTTGGAAGGCTGAATATACGAGAGAGATTTCCCAAACTTCCCATGGGGAAAAAACTGGTGAAGATACTGCTCCTTGTTGCCTTCTTTGGAGATTTACTTTTCGTTCTTTGCATCAGCAAATCTCCCAGAGCCGATCAGTTTGATGTATGTAAAGTCGCATTTGATATGTCAAACGGTGATTTCTCTGCTCTTGATGTGGGAGGATATTTAAGCGTCAACACCAACCAGGCCGGAATCGTTTTGCTTTTATATGCACTTGGTAAAATCTTCGGCCACTACAATTACACCGTATTCCAGGTTCTAAACATTTTCGCGGTGCTTATGCTTACCAAATGCTTCATATCCTGGGCTGACGATAAGGAGAAAACTGACGGACGTGCAGTGGGTATTGTGGTGCTGAGAGTCGCGTTTTTACCAATAGTGTTCTATACAACCTTTGTGTACGGTACCATTATCGGCCTGGCTTTGGGAGTGTGGGCCTTTAACCTTGCACAGATGTTTAAGAAGGAGAGAAAGCCTAAGTACGCCATCCTTTCATTCGTATGCATGTTTTTGGCTATAGCGGTTAAGCAGAACTATGCCATATTTGGAATAGCCCTGGCACTATACATTGTTTTTCTTTTGATAAAGAGTTTCAAAAAATACATATATATGGCTGCACTGCTGGCTGCCGTTGTGGTTTCAGTAGTCTTTAACGGCGCAGCCCTGGATCATACAATCAAGCTTATATCCGGTCGTTCCTTAGGGGAGGGGATGTCGCCTTTTTCCTGGGTTAATATGGGATTAAAGGAAGGGAGTCCTTTGTTCGACGGCTGGTATGATAACAGCAACAGCACCTTCAAGGCCTATTATGAGAGCGGATACAACAAGGATTTGCACGAGGAAAGAAGCATAGACGGAATAGAGCAAAGCGTGAATCGCTTTAAGAATGATCCCCATTATGCCCTTGACTTTTTCTCAGGCAAAAATGCATCCCAGTGGAATAATCCGGGCTTTCAGGGCTGGTGGATTAACTATGCCATGCCTGAGGACGGTGTAATTCAGATGCCCACGTGGTTGGACAATCTGCTATCCATTGAAAACTACAACGATTATATTTTCCCTTATCTGGACAGACTGCAGTTCATTATTCTTTTCGGTGTTGTTTTATTCATCTTCTTTTGCAAGGAGAAAAACGAAGCCGCCATGTTTTTCATGCTGACCTTTATAGGGGGCTTCGTTTTTCATACAGTCTGGGAGGCCAAGGCGCAATATACCTTCGTTTATTTCGTGCTTCTTTTGCCCATGGCAGTGGATGGATACATTAAAACGGTTAAGAACCTCGACGCATTGCTTGTGGAGGATAAAAAGAAACTTGCCTGGGGGCTTGGTGGTTATTTGCTGACTGCTCTTGCTGTCTTTATGGCGGTCAGGACAATTCCTTTTTGCAAGGACATTTTTATGAGGGATGAAGATACAGAGCTGTATTCGGATTACGTGGCCTTCCACACATATGTTGAAATGCCTAGGGGAGAATATGTTGTGAGTCCCCTGTCGGATGCTGAAGTTGCCCTTGCGGCAGGAGATGAGGCCGATGAGGAAGATAAAACGGCTCTGTACTATTCAGACGCAGACGATGACAGTGCCGTGAAGGTGGAAATTCAGAGCAACGAGGAGTACTCAACAGTAAGATTTATGGAAACAAATCTGTGCCTGGACGTTCCGGAAGGAATCGGAAAGCAGGATGGTGAGGTGTATGCTTACATGCCCGACGGCTCCGATGCTCAGAAGTGGAATATCGCATACAACGATGAAACCGGGGCTTACTACATAATTTATAACAAGGTTTTTGCCCTCAGTTATGATGTTGGTAAAAACAGAGTGTATCTCAGCTATTTCGATGGCTCCGAAGCACAAAAGTGGAACATAAATGAATGCGCTTAGTAAGTAAATAGTCCTTTACAAATCAAAACATTTGTTCTATTATAAATATAGAGGACGAACAAATGTACGATTTAAGCGCAAATGATTCTTTGAAAGAGAAACTTACAATTCTTTCCGATGCCGCCAAGTATGATGTGGCTTGCACTTCAAGTGGCGTAAGCCGCGGCGGCAAGGAAGGATTTCTTGGCAATTCTGTTGCCGCCGGTGTCTGTCACGCCTTTTCTGCAGACGGACGCTGTATATCCCTTCTTAAGATATTGATGACCAATCATTGCATATATGATTGCAAATACTGTAAGAACAGAGTGAGCAATGACGTGGAGAGGGCGCTCTTTACTCCTGAGGAAATCTGCACTCTTACCATAGAGTTCTATAAAAGGAACTATATTGAGGGACTTTTCCTAAGTTCCGGCGTTTACAGGAACCCGGATTATACCATGGAGAAGATCTGTGAGACCCTGAGGCTTCTTCGTACCAAGTATAAGTTTAACGGTTATATCCATGTGAAGGCTATTCCCGGTGCTTCCGAGGAACTTTTGTATTCTGCGGGACTGTTGGCTGACAGAATAAGCATAAACATGGAGCTGCCCACGGAACAAAGCTTAAGTAAACTTGCTCCCAACAAGACAATGAAGAATATAATAGAGCCCATGAACCGAATCTCCGGAACAATTGCGGGACACAGAGTGGCTATTGGAAAGTCCGCAAGGATGGAGAGGTGCGGTATTAATAAGCATCTGGTTAACAGTATTTTCGGGCCGGAAGCGGGGAGAATTGAGGGAAGCAGCGATCAGCCTTTCTTGTATCCTGCGGAGCGCAATGATGCCCTTTTAAGGAGACCTTTCGCCCCGGCAGGACAGAGTACCCAGATGATTATCGGTGCCAGCAATGAGACTGACCTTGAATTAATAAGAACAACCCAGGCTTTGTATCAAAGCTTTGATTTGAAGAGAGTTTTCTATTCGGCTTATATTCCCATTAATGATGATGATATTCTTCCCGGAAAGGATACGCCGGTTCCTCTTCTTAGAGAACACAGACTTTATCAGGCCGACTGGCTATTAAGATATTATGGCTTCGGTGCGGAGGAGATACTTACCAAAGATAATCCCTTTCTTGATTACAGGGTAGATCCCAAATGTTTCTGGGCCCTCAACCATCTGGATATTTTCCCGGTGGAAATTAACAGAGCCCCGGTGGAAATGCTTTTAAGAGTTCCGGGAATCGGACCCACCAGTGTTAAGAGGATTATCAGTGCCAGAAGATACGGCAATGTGAATTTCGAAATGCTTAAGAGAATGCATGTGGTGCTTAAGAGAGCTCAGTTTTTTATTACCTGTAACGGTAAGATGCTTAACCGTACCCCTATAGAGCAGAGGTTCATTATGGGACAGTTAACAGACCTTGAGCACAGAGAAGTATATCAGATAGAAGACAGTCTTAATACCGGAAGACAGATGAGCCTGTTTTCGGATTGTAATTTGGAGATGGCATGACAATATTTACTTGTGCTCCCGGGTGGGAGGCTATGCTTACCTGTATATATGAGGCCTCGGAAAGCAAACTGGGGCATAAGAATATAAGATTGTTGCTTGAACCTTTGGGGCAACAGTCTTTTCTTGACGAGTATATCCATGTGGAGCCTGATGAGGTGAAGGCAGAGAAGGTGGCAACATCCATAATCAGGGGGATATCTTATCACTTCTATCAGGAACTTGCCTATACTGCCATGGCCTATGAGGAGGACGTTCTCGATAACATTTACCATGTGCTTCTTCTTGGTTTCAGGTTTGGAGAGAATGCCCTTAAGATGGTTCAGTACAGAGATATAATAAGAAATCGCGAGATTAGAGCCAGGGTAGTTAGGGAGGCTGAGCGATTCAGGGAGATACTGCGTTTTCACCAGCTGGGGAATTTATATGTTGCCCATTTCGAACCGAAGAGCAGGGTGGCATCATATTTGGGTCCGATTTTTCAGGACAGAATGCCTTCGGAGAATTTCATGATTGTTGATGATGTTCATAGGGAAGCCGTGGTACACAGAAAGAATGAACCCTATTACATGTGGCAAATTAATGATAGAGAATTCGCAAGATTAGCGCAGACAGAGGAGGAGAATGACGAGTATACTGACTTATGGAAAGCCTTTTTCGACTCCATTGCAATAAGGGAGAGGGCCAATGAGAAGTGCCAGATGTCACACTTTCCTCTGTGGGCAAGAAAACATGCGGTGGAGTTTACCATTGACGAAAGAGGATAAGTTATTTACCATACTAATCGTGAGTATTTTTTTATGGGAGAAGGAAAATGATTTTAACTAACGAGGAATTAAAAAACTTTTATTTCGGAGCCTATGAGTTCGAGGAGACTGAGGATGGATATTTGCAGGCCTTTCAGTATTCGAAGAAGCAGATAGAGTACTTCAAGGGGGCCATGGATTTCTGGTATGAAAGATGCACGGCTTCATCTGCCAAGACTTTGGAGTTTACCACCAGCGCAAGGAAGGTGGCTTTCGATTATAAGATTATATGGAAGGGCTCAGCAGATTCTTTTGAACTTTGTGTTAACGGGCTTGTTACAGACATCGTTTACGTGAAGGACGTTCTTGATACCGGAAGGATTGAGTGGAAACTTCCTGAGGGTGAGAAGAATGTAATTATCTACCTTACTGCGGATGAGACGGTTCTCATTAGAAACTTTGAGGCAGATGCCAAGGTTACAAGGGCGAAGAAGAATGAGAAAGTACTGTGGCTCGGAGATTCCATTACCCAGGGATACGGTCCGTTAAGATCCTCGTGTACATATGTAAGCGTTGCCAACAGATTGCTTAATTACGACATCATTAATCAGGGAATTGGCGGTTATGTTTATGACAAGAATTCCCTTATGAAGATGGAGGGTTACAATCCGGATAAGATTATAGTGGCTCTTGGAACCAACCAGTATGGCGATAAGGACATGAGCGTTGTCGAAGAGTACTATGAGACACTTATTGGAATTTACGGCAGCGATATTCCCATTCTTTGTATTTCACCTCTTTGGAGGGGAGATAATCTTGAGGCATTGCCGGTTCTGTATGCTTTTTGCGAGAATGTGAAAAAGATTGCGGGACGTTATAAGAATGTACAGATTATCGATGGAATAAAACTTGTTCCACATCTGCCGGAATACTTCCTTGATAACCTTCATCCCAACTGCTTTGGATGCGAGGTGTACGGAAGGAACCTGGTGGAAGAAATTAGAAGATTAGGTTTTTAGCATATATATAATGAATGGAGGAAATACAATGGTTAAACACGTAATTCTTTGGACACTTAAAGATGAATACACAGCAGAGGAGAAGGCTCGAATCAAAGAGGGCATCAAGACAGGACTTGAGGGACTTAAAGGTAAGGTTCCGGGACTTGTGGAGATTAAGGTTTACACCAATGGCCTTGAGACCTCAAACGCAGATGTGATGCTTGATTCCACACTTGAATCCTTTGAGGCTCTCAAAGGCTATGCAGTTCACCCCGATCACGTGGCAGTTGCGGACAGTGCAGTAAGACCTTATACCAAGATTAGAAGCTGCCTGGATTTTGAAGTGTAAAGTCCGGGATTGAGCTATCCTAAAATAATCACATCAAAACGAAAAAAAGCAACTATTTTCCCGATAATCCTTTGCCTATAATGATGAATGTATGCAAAAGAAATATTGGGAGGAAGTAATTTATTATGCAGCCAATTTATATAGTTTACCCCATTATACTTATTGTGCTCTTATGGGGAGCGAAGTTAGCAAAAATTGGATCCTTTAATGAGGAAGCATTCTCTTTGAGACAGATGAAGGCCATTCAGGGCTTTGTGGCGCTTCTTATTATGCTTCATCATTGCAGTCAGAAAACCAGTGCATCCTGGATTGACAAGAAATTCTATATCGGTGGCCTTGATATGTTTGTGGAAGTGGGTTTTGTTTTAGTTTCCTTCTTCACATTCTGCTCCGGCTACGGATTATACAAAAGCCTCAAAACCAAACCTGATTATCTTAATAAGAAATTTATTCTCAAGCGAATTTTCCCAATTGTGGCATTGGCTTATATTGTCACGTGGATTTTTCTCCCCTTCAGATATCTTCTTGGGGAAAAAATCAGCGGGAAACAGCTTTTCTACTATTTAAGCGGAATTAAGCTCTCAAATCCCAACGGATGGTATGTCTGTATAATTCCCTTTTTCTATTTATGCTTCTATCTGGCGTTCAGATTCTGTAAGAATGAGAAGATGGCACTTTCCATAGTTCTGGCCTTCACGGTGGGCTACCAGCTTCTTGGAACAGCCCTTAATCATCATGACGGATGGGTAGGCGGAGAGTGGTGGTACAACTCCATTCATCTTTTCGTGGTCGGAATTATATTTGCCATGTATGAAGACCGAATCATTCCCCATCTGAAGAAATATTATATTGTATATTTGATTGCCGCTGTGGTTCTTGTTTTTGGAGCGTACAGGTTCTGGCAGTACGCAAGGGGAAATTTTTCATATTACGGGGAGACCTGGGATGCCCCGGATACTGTTTTGAGAAGGCGGGTTACATTATTGGGAGATGTCTTATTCTCCTTTGCGGTAGTATTTTTCTCCTTCCTTCTTAGTATGAAGATACGTATCGGCAACCGATTCCTTGATTTTATGGGCAGGATTACACTTGAGTTTTATTTGATTCACGGATTATTTGTTGAATTATTCTGTTTCTCATTTACAAGTAAGTTGAAAAGCCTTTATTATATAAAGAGTCAGGAACTTTTTGTAATAGTTGTATTTGTCCTTGGCATTGTCAGTGCCTGGTTACTAAGTTTACTGAACAATAAGTTGTTGAAGAAAATTACAAAATAAAGAGAGGAATCAAAATGGGAAATGACAGAAGACCGGACGATATGGTCCGCATCACAACACCTGAGCTTGCAGATGCATTTATTGAAGAACAGGTTAAACTTGTGAAAGAACAGGTTGGAAGCAAGAAGGTATTACTTGCTTTATCAGGAGGAGTAGACTCATCCGTAGTTGCAGCTTTGCTTATCAAGGCAATCGGAGATCAGCTTACCTGTGTTCATGTTAATCATGGACTTTTGAGAAAGGGAGAGCCTGAGCAAGTTATCGAAGTATTCCGTAACCAGATGAAGGCTAACCTTATCTATGTTGATGCGACAGATCGTTTCCTTGATAAACTTGCAGGAGTTACCGATCCTGAAACCAAGAGAAAGATTATCGGTGGCGAGTTTATTGAAGTATTTGCTGAGGAAGCTAAGAAACTTGACGGAATCGAGTTCCTTGCACAGGGTACAATCTGGCCCGATATCTTAGAGAGTGAAGCAGGCATCAAAGCACACCACAATGCCGGCGGTCTTCCTGAAGATATGAACTTTGAACTTGTTGAGCCCGTTAAAATCCTCTTTAAAGATGAGGTTAGAATTGTGGGTGAGAGACTGGGATTGCCTGCAAACATGGTATATCGTCAGCCCTTCCCCGGCCCCGGACTTGGAGTTCGCTGTCCCGGTGCAATCACAAGAGACAGACTTGAGGCAGTTCGCGAATCTGATGCTATCCTTCGTGAGGAGTTTGCAAAGAATGGCCTTGAAGGCAAGGTATGGCAGTACTTCACCGTTGTTCCTGATTTCAAGTCAACAGGTGTTAAGGACGGAAAGCGTACCTTCGACTGGCCCTGCATCATCCGTGCAATCAACACCACAGATGTTATGGAGGTTACAGTTGAACATCTTTCAGATGAGTTGATTGATCATCTTGTTAATCGAATTATTTCAGAGGTGCCCGGAATCAACAGAGTACTGTTTGACTACACTCCCAAGCCCCCTGCAACTGTGGAATACGAATAAGTTGTGATTAATCTGTGTTTCGATGCCCACTAGAATCAAAAAGGTGCGGGGCAAATAGGAAAGACAAATTCGGTTGACACGATGCCTGCCCGAATGAGATATTAATTATATGGGTGGAGTTAGGAATTACATTAAGAAAATAATTGATTTGAGGAAAACCAGAGTACGGCCGGACAGGACTGCCGTACTCTGGTTATTGTGTATCATTTTGCCAATTCTGGCAACGGACGTGGTGTTCGTAACCACTCTGATCAATTCAGGCAGAAATGACAGCATACATATATACGAGAAAACTGCGGAGAACATTGAATACTCTTTCGGCAGTGTCCTTGCCAACGCTTACTCAATTATCAAAAACGTGTACAAGAGCACCGAGATGAATGAATTTCTGGAGAAGGAGTACAGCAGCGGGCTTGAGTATTATCAGGATTATCATGACAGTACGGGAGACGATTACTTAAAGGCTCTTTACTCCATCAACAACCTGGTTCTTGAGACATACACCGCAAACCCCACAATCATTAATGGCGGCGGAGTTTACAGAATCGATGCCGTTAAGGACAGAGAGTGGTATCAAAAGTACGTGGAATCCGGTCAGGACATGCTGGTAATGTTCTCTTATGACAGAGAAGCCGGAGCTGTTTCCGCACCCAGAAGAAGACTTTATATCCTTAAGAAAATCGGCAACCCCTCCAAAGATAAATACGAGAAGTTCTGTCGTGTAGTCATAGATTACGGTATTTTTTCGAGAGATATGGAATCCGTTGCAACCGGCGCGGAAGGCTATGTGGCTGATGATGAGAATGTATTCGTCTACACAGGAGGAAACAACAATCTCTTTGATGACTATATGACCTTTAACGAAGTTAAGGACAAGATTGTTTACACTACGGATTATACCTACTATGGAACAACTTTCCATATTCTTATTTCCGCGGAGACAAGCCCTGCGCTTGCATATATAAAGAAAAGATGGCCGGTGTTTATTATTCTTCTTTTGGTCAACGCTGTGCTTCCGCTTATTTACGCAAAGCTTACTCAGGCCGTGAACCTGGCAAAGATTAAAGAGCAGGAGATTAACATTGCCAAACAGCAGGCTGAACTTCTGGCCCTTCATTCGCAAATCAATCCCCACTTCTTATTCAATGCCCTGGAAAGCATTCGAATGCATTCTGTCTTAAGGGGCGAGACTGAGACTGCGGAGATGGTTGAGAAGCTGGCGGTTATCGAGAGAAACAACGCTGACTGGAACGAGGACAGAACCACTGTTGAGAGGGAAATGGACTTTGTTAAGGCTTATCTTGGCCTACAAAAGTACAGGTTTGGCGAAAGACTTTCATATGATCTTGAAGTGGATGACAAATGCCGAAACTCATATATTCCAAGACTAACAATAGTTACCTTTGTCGAAAACGCCTGTGTACACGGAATCGAGGCCAAATCAAGTCCCGGATGGATCTTTGTAAGGGTTTACTACAAGGATGAGGACATGATAATAGAAATCGAAGACACCGGCGGAGGACTATCGGATGAAGCAGCCTCTGCGCTTTTGGATAAAATGAACAATGCCTCAATTGAAGATCTTAAGCAGGCCGGCCGAATCGGCATGGTAAATGCCTGCCTGAGACTTCGAATGGCAACGGAAGACCGGGTTAAATTCATGGTTGAATCCGAAAAAGGTGTGGGAACCACCGTTACAGTAATAATTCCGAAGGGATGCACTTATGAGAAAAGTTTTGCTGGTTGATGATGAACCTTATATTTTGCAGGGACTTAAGAGCCTGATTGACTGGGAAGCGGAGGGCTTTGAAGTTGTAAAAAGCTGCGCAAACGGTCTTGAGGCATATGAGTACCTTAAGGAAAATCAGGTCGATGTTATATTTGCCGATATCAAAATGCCTGAGATGACAGGAATCGAACTCCTGAAAAGGATAAGAGAAGAGGAGATTTCAGACGCTTTTTACATAATTCTTACAGGCTTTAAGGACTTCACCTATATACAGACGGCCCTTAGGTACGAATGCATGGAGTATATGCTTAAGCCGGTTGAAATGTCAGAGCTTAAGGGCGTTCTTCGTAAAATCGCAAAGCAGTCCGACAACCGTGACGAGGAGGAACAGTCCCGCCTGTCCATGGAGCAGGCTTATCTTGCAAGGAATCTTATTGCGCTTTTGTTCGGCAAGTTTGATGAAAGCAACATAAATTATGTTAAGAACCATCTTCACCTTTCCGAGGAAATCAGATATGTGGATTTGGAGCTTGCGGGGCAAAGCGACACTCCTGAGGAAGCGGAAGAGGGTGAAATCAGAGGGCTTCAAAGACAGGTTTTCACCGCAGTCAGGGATTATTTGAAGGATGAGAAAGAGCATTGCATTTTTGACGTTTCTCAGGATGAGAAATGCTATGACATAGGTTTGATTTACTGTGATTACATGGCCTCAAAGAGAGAGATTTCTTTTGAGGATTATTTGAAAAAACTGCGTCTCTACGTTTTGTCTGAAACGGGTTGTGAGATCACGATTTTTGTGGGAAAAACCGTATCGAGAATCGATCAGATATCCAAATCTTACACCAGCGCCTGTATCCTAAAGTCCCTGGAGGCATTCAGAGGAAAGAAAAATATTTATTACTACGATGATGAGACATCAAATGATTCCAACGCCGTAGTAATTCAGAAGAATAAAATTGACGAGCTTTTGGCAAGCATTATGACGGATGAGGAGAGTGCAATCAGAAATTCCGTCAATCATTTCTATGAAGAGCTGAACAAGATTGAGTCGTCACAGACTAAAAGACTTAATATTAACTACCTGCTTTTCCAGTTGATTCATGTTGCAACAGAGCTTGATTCCGAACTTGATCAGCAGGAAATATTGAGATTTATTGCAGAGCATTCTTCGGAGGAGGATATTATCCGGGGGAGTAAGAATCACTTGGTTTCATTTTGCTGCGATTATGCTCATTATCTCTCTCAGCTCAGAAAGAATATTTCCGGAGGAGTCCTTCTGGAGATTGAGAAGGAAGTGCGTGATAACTATGACGCAAACCTCACATTAAGAGATCTTGGAAGAAAATATTTCGTTAACAGCTCATATCTTGGACAGATGTTTCAGAAGAAACATGGACAGTCATTTAAAGATTACCTGACATCTTACAGGATCAGTAAAGCAGAGGGGCTGCTTATGAATACTGAGCTTAAAATAGTGGAAATAGCGGAAAAAGTCGGATACAAAGATACTGATTATTTTATTAAAAAGTTCATAGAGGCCAATGGATGTACCCCGTCAAAATATAGAAAAAATAAGAGATGAAATTTGTCGGGTAATTATTCAGAATTTGTCGGGTAGCAACGTGCACGTGCACGAAATATAATTGAAGAGTAGTTTACTATCATATTACACAAGGGAGGTACAATTAATATGAAGAAAAAGATTGTTTCTGCTCTTCTTGCTATGGGCATGGTAATGTCCCTTCTTGCAGGATGTGGCGGCAACGCAGGCGGATCTGCTGCAACTACCGACAGCGGAACTACCGAAACTGCAACCAAGTCTGATGACGGTGGCTCTGCAGCTGCAACTACCGAACCCGGTGAGGTTACCGAGTTTACAATGTTTATCACAATGCCCGGTTCAGAGATTAATGACGACAACGAAATCGCTCAGATGATCGCTGATAAGTGGGGCGTAAAGGTTAAAGAGACCTGGCTTACAGGACAGACCGCTTCCGAAGCAACAGGTACTTTGATTGCAGGTGGTGAGTATCCTGACTTCATCGATTCTGATGAAATGAATCTTCTTATCGATGCAGATGCTCTTATTCCCCTCGATGATTACATTGATCAGTATCCCGAGTTCAGAGACACATGGTTCACACCTGAAGAGTGGGATAAGTTCCGTCAGCCTGATGGACATATCTACTGGATCAATCCTTTCGGAAACACAATGGGCGAAAGCAAAGCTACAACACACAACGACGAGGCTTTCTGGATTCAGGTAAAGGTTCTTGAGTGGGCAGGATATCCCAAGATTGAGACCATGGATCAGTACTTCGACGTTCTTGAAGGCTACATTGCTGAGCATCCTACAATGGAAGACGGCACAGAGAACATTGCTTACACAATCCTCTGCGAAGACTGGAGATACTTCTGCCTTGAGAATGCAGGTCAGTTCCTTGCAGGTTACCCCAATGATGGTTCTGTAATCGTTAACAAGTCCAACATGACTATTGAAGATTACAACACATCAGAAGATACAAAGTTATACTTAAAGAAACTTAACGAAGAGTACAACAAGGGATTCGTTGATCCCGAGTCATTTACTCAGACATACGATGAGTACATTGCAAAGCTTTCCACAGGCCGTGTACTTGGTATGGTTGACCAGTGGTGGGATTTCGCTTACACAGTAAACGATTCCTTCAAGCAGACAGGCCTTGATGAGAAGGGCTGCAACTATGTTCCTCTTGGACTTACAACAAAGCCCGGCATGGAGAACAGATGGCATACATATGATGATACAGTTAACCAGGCTTCCGGTATCGCAATCACAACTGATTGTAAGGATCCTGACAAGGCATTCAAGTTCCTCGTTGACTGTGCTATGGATCAGGAACTTCACGATCTTAGATTCTGGGGCGTTGAAGGAGTTGACTACACTGTAGATGCTAACGGATTATATGAGCGTTCACCTGAGCAGAGACAGAACTGGGCAGATACTTCATACCAGGCTTCTCACAGATGTCAGTATTCATACTTCCCTCAGTGGAGTGGAACGAGCCGCGATGGAAAGAATGCTAACAAGCCCGAAGAGCAGCCTTCAGAGTTCATGAACGATATGGCTGAACCCCTTAAGAATTGTTTCGATGCTTATGGTGTTACAACATATCCTCAGATGATCGGCTCTGTAGTTGAGACAAACGGACCTTGGTTCCCTATGTACTCATACTCTAACAACTTCACAACCGAGACACCCGGTGGTGTAGCTTGGGCTAAGATGGGTGAAGTTAAGCATGAGTGGCTTCCTAAGGTTGTTATGGCTAAGAACTTTGAAGACGGCTGGAATCAGTACATGGATGCATACAATGCATGCAAACCTGAAGATTTCTTATCTGAGATGCAGGCAATCCTTGATACTTTCAAATAAGATTCCTGATGTCACCTGACATTTAATAACTAATAATAGAGGCGGCGTTTCTGCAATTAATGCCGCCTCTGTTTTATAGGAGCTAACTATGGCCAAAACAAAAGTTAAAGAAAAGAAAGTTAAAGTAACCTGGAAAGAAATTAAAAAACAGAAATTTCTCGTTATAGGAACACTCTTTTTAGTGGCATACGGTATTTTATTCTACTACTGGCCTTTGACAGGCTGGATTATGGCGTTCGAAAATTACAAACCCAAAAGCGGAATCCTTGGTTCCAAGTTCGTTGGCTTGGATAAGTTCAGATTCCTGTTTGGGGATGATGTATTTATAAAAGCTGTACGTAACACGTTTGCAATGGGTGTCATAAATATTGTGACGACAACCTTTATGGCGGTTTTGACTGCAGTTTTGCTCAATGAAGTCAAGAGGGCATGGATTAAGAAACCTATCCAGACAATTTCTTACCTGCCTCACTTCCTTTCATGGATCGTTGTTACGGGTATCCTTCATGATTCACTTTCTGCAAGCGGTATTGTCAATGATCTTTTGTTAAGATTCGGCTTCGTGAACCAGGCAATCAACTTCTTTGCCTTCCCCAAGTATTTCTGGTGGATAGTTGCCTTTGCCCAAAACTGGAAGGAAACCGGTTGGAATGCAATCATTTATCTGGCAGCGATCACGGCAATTGATCCGGCTCTTTACGAAGCGGCATCAATTGACGGTGCAGACAGGCTTCAGAAGATAAGATATATTACCTTGCCCGGAATTAAACCTACATTCCTGGTATTACTTCTTATGAACGTAGGTAATGTGTTGAATGCCGGATTTGAAGTTCAGTACCTTTTGGGTAACGGCCTTGTTCAGTCCGTTTCACAGACCATTGATATCTACGTACTGAAATGGGGTATTTCCCAGAATGACTATTCTCTCGGTACAGCGGCGGGCTTGTTTAAGAGTCTTGTAAGTATCGCTCTGGTAGTCATTGCAAATGCCTTTGCAAGAAAATATACGGAAGAAAGATTATTCTAAGAAAGGGTAGGAAACGATTATGAATGTCGATGCTAATCATAAAGTAAGAGAACCCATCAGAGATAAAATCTTTTTTGTATTTACTGTTATCTTTCTTGCGGTTTTCGTAATCATAACTTTATATCCCGTTGTCAACACAGTCGCTTTATCATTTAACGATGGTATTGATGCCGTAAGAGGCGGAATCTATTTATGGCCCCGTAAGTTCTCAATGAAGAACTATAAAACTGTTCTGGACATGCAGAACATTTGGGTAGGAGCCAGAATAACAGTTTTAAGAACTTTAATAGCGACACTGACGTCTTTGTTTGCCAATGCAATCCTGGCCTTCATCGTCAGCAGAAAGAGATTCCTTTTCAAATCTCAGCTGTCACTGTTTTGGGTTATCACCATGTATGTAAATGCCGGATTGATCCCTATTTTCCTCCTTTACAAGAACCTTGGTCTCACCGGTACATTCCACGTATACTGGATTCCGGGAATGATCAGTGCGTTCAATATGCTGGTTATGAGAACATATATGGAAGGTATTCCGGACAGCTTGGAAGAGTCAGCACAGCTTGACGGTGCAGGATACTGGACGGTATTTAAGGATATCGTTTCACCGCTTTGTAAGCCTGTGTATGCAACAGTAGCTTTGTTCATTGCGGTATGGCAGTGGAACAGCTGGTTCGATGCAATGCTCTATAACCGTATGAAGACAGAGTATACAACTCTTCAGTATGAGTTGATGAAACTTTTGTCATCAGTTATGCAGCAGAGTGGATCTGCAGAGAATGCCAAGAACGGTGCAGCAACGATAACCCCCATTACAATTCGTGCAGCTGCGACTGTAGCAACAATGCTTCCCATTATTATGCTTTATCCTTTCCTTCAGAGATACTTTGTAACCGGTCTTACAATCGGCAGTGTTAAGGAATAAACTTTAGTTCAAAAAGTTAAAAAACTACTTGAAATCAATTTTTAATCATATTAGCCTTTTCTTAGGACGTCCAAATCTTACCTAAGAGGAGGCTTTTATTTTGAACAAAGAACAACTTCACAGATACATTTCCGCAAGCACCGGGAATGAGAGTAACATATGTCAGATTTACGCCATCAAAGATGGAGAAACTATCTTTGATGATTGCTGGCATGGATTTAAGACAGAGGATTCCATGAATGTCAATTCTGTTACCAAAGGTGTAATGGCATTATTGGCAGGAATAGCATTGGATAAGGGATATATAAAGAGCGTTGATCAGAAGGTTATGGATTTCTTTCCCGATTACACGGTGAAACGCGGGGAGAAAACCATTTATGATGTCACCGTAAGACATCTTTTGACTATGACGGCGCCATACAAGGGAAAGTCTGAACCCTGGAAAAAGGTGTGTACATCCAAAGACTTTACACTGGCTATACTTGATTCGCTTGGTGGCAGAAACGGAATTACCGGTGAGTTTAGGTATGCAACCCTGGGCATCCAGATTCTGGAGGGAATTATAGAGAGAGCGACAGGGGAGAAAGGCGCCTTTTTTGCCAACAAGAATTTGTTTGAGCCCTTGGGTCTACCGAAGCGAATACCTCACGGGGACAGCTCAAAAGAAGACCAGTTTGATTTCTTCATGAATAAGAACCCCAGGAAACCTGAGTGGTATACAGACCCTTCGGGTGCAGTGACAGCCGGATGGGGACTGTGCGCATCGGCTCTTGATTTGGCCAGACTTGGTGAACTGGTATTAAACGGTGGCGAGTATATGGGCAAAAGAATCGTTTCCAAAGAGTATTTGGATGAAATGCTTACACCGTACCTTAAACTAGGTGAACGATTTGGATTCATGAATTATGGATATTTATGGTATAAACCTTACGATGACAAAGAGGTGTATGCTGCCATTGGAGACAGCGGCAATATCCTCTACATCAACAAGGAGCTTAATCTATCAGTCGGAATGACGGGGACCTTTAAGCCAAGGATTTTCGACAGGGTTGAGTTTATAGAGCAAAAGGTGCTACCTTTGGCGCAAAATGGTGAGATATAATCAGAAGATTAAAAGGCAGGTCTTAAATATCTTAAGACCTGCCTTTTTAGATTACATTTTTTATATCTTCAATGTAACATCATAAACTTCTTTCATTGCCTCGTTGGCAACCACAACATTATCTTTGTTCTTCTTAACTGTTTCCATTACATCATCTGTACTTGCTGTAACTTCCTCAGCCACTGCGAAGAGCTGTTGGATTGCATCGACGATTCCCTGGTTTGAAGTCTGGAGATTATCGATTGCAGCATCGATACCTTTAATATGTTCTGCAAGGGTAAGCATATCAGATTCAATAGAACCGAAGTTTTCTTCAACGCCGCTTATTATCTGATCCTGGGACTGAGCCTTCTCTACAGAACGGGAAACCGCATCGGAAGCAGAATTGGATTCTTCTTCAAGATCCATAATAATGTTTCTGATGTTCTCAGTTGATTCTTTGGTCTGCATGGAAAGGTCTCTGATCTGCTCGGCAACAACGGCGAAGCTCTTACCCTGCTCGCCGGCTCTTGCAGCTTCAATGGAAGCGTTAAGGGCAAGGAGATTGGTTCTTCCGGAAATCTCTTCAATGGCATTTACAACTTCCTGCATTGCAAGAGTTTTCTCTTTAAGCTGATTCATTGCAGTGGTAACGTCACTGTTGATTTCGCCTATTTCAGCAGAAACATCGGCAAGAGAGTGAACTTCTTTGGTACTGTCTATAACACCGTATTTAACCTTACGGGCAATTTCGATAATCTCTTTTGAGCGGGATGAGGTATCCTCTATTAAGCCTCTGATGGTATCTGTCATGGTGTTCTGCTTCTCGACGGATTCGCAGGTGAGCTTTGTGCCTTCGGCAACGTTTGTAACCGAAAGGGTAATGTTCTCGGAGTATTCTTCAATCTCTTTCAGCCTTGCGGTAACGTCCTCGGTACCTTTCTTAACGACACTGATTACTTCCTCAAGTGAAGCCATGGTGTCGGCCTGTTTATCAACTTCATCGTCGAGAGTTCCGAAGATGTCTTCGTTATACTTTTCAGTAAGAATGGAAATTGTAAGTGCAGCGCCTGCGAAAAGAGCGTTAAAGCAGATTCCTGCAATTACTGAAGTGGCATTGGTTCCTGATGAAAGGCTTGTCAAAAGGTCGCCGGCTCTAGTTATTGTACCGAAGGCCAAAATATAAATGGCGGGGATTCGCATTATTTTCTTGTCATACAAGAGGAAGAGTGACAGTACAAGAGAATAGCTTATAAATGCAAAGAATGCATTTCCTGTCAGCAAATCGCCAAGAGTGAAATCAAGCATAGCTGTGGCTGCCAAAGCAATGGAACAAACCTTGGAAGAAGCCTTTATAAAGTAGATTAATACGAAGTCAATGGCGCAAACAATAACGAGGACAGCTATGCTGATTATTCTCATTATCGGAGCTTCCTCAACTATGGAGCTGGGCTCGTAGCCAGCCATTACAGCAGTAAGCAAACATACTGCCAAGCAGAAAAATACAATAATCTGACATGACTTGCGGACACGATTGTCTTTATCCGCGTATATTCTTTTGTTTTCCATTTTTATCTCCCAATCCTTTGAGTGTTCGTGAATCCCTATTCACGTTATTTTTATTTTACCATATTTTTTCTTTTTTTGCGCACATCTTATCTGAGCCAAACGTTATAATATTTGAGGGAGGTAAATATGGCGTCATTTGATATCAAAGAACAGTACGACAAAATTTACAGATATTGTTATTTTAAGCTTTCTGACAGAGACCTGGCCGAAGACATCACGCAGGAAACCTTCTTAAAGTACTATGAACATTATGACTTTATGTCTGAGACCAAATCGCTTAAATATCTTTACACCATAGCCGGCAATTTGTGTATTGATGAATATAGAAGAACCAAACCTACTAATCTTGATGAGGACTATGAGGGGCCAATTCACGAAGACAGAGTAGTTGAGAATGTGAGCATAAGAAATGCTCTGTCAAAACTCACAGACGAAGAGCGGGAGATACTTCTTTTGCGATATGCAAACGATGTACAGGTTTCCGTAATAGGAAAAATATACGGAATATCGCGCTTTGCTGTAAGAAGAAAAATTATGGCCGCGAAAGAGAACTTGGAGAAAGAACTTCGAAAGGAGGGAGCTTATGAACAGATTTGAGGATGAGATTAAGGCAGCTTTTGAAGCACCTAAGCCAAAAAGAAAAGAGGAGTTTATCAATCTAATTAAGCCATCAAAGATGTCAGTGGGAAGATTTTTGCTGTCTCAAATGGGATATATCAGAAAATCCACATGGATAGTCTTTGCGCTAATTCTTATCTGCATTATACTTGCGCCCTTTGTTCTGGATTATGCAACCCTTTGGTTTATTTCTGCACTTATGCCGATTCTTGCCATGTCACTCGTAACAGAAAGTGCAAGATCTGAGAGATATAACATGGCTGAAATGGAAGCGGCAACAAGGTTTTCTCTAAGAAGTGTGATTATGGCGAGAATGGCTATACTTGGCGGAATCAATCTTATTGCCATTTTGATAGCTGCGCCCATTGGGATTAAATACTGCAGTTTTAACTCTTTTTCTTCAGGCTTGTTTGTAGTAACCCCTTTCTTTATAACTTCATCAATAGGCTTGTCAATTGTAAGGAAGATAAAAGGACAGGCAGGTTTCTATGCGGTTATGGCTGAGACGTTTGTGGTAAGCATGCTAATGCTTCTTAATAAGAATTCGGCACTTGGAATTGTACCGCCGGAATCGGTGAGATTATGGAGTATAGTTACCGTGGTTGCCATAGTTGCAACGATTAAACAGGGGATTGGGATGATTAATAATTTGGAGGACATTACATGGAGTTGGTAATAGACAGACTGTCCAAGCAATACAAGAATAAAATAGCTGTGGACAGAGTATCGGTAAAACTTAATAAGGGCGTTTATGGTCTTCTCGGAGCAAACGGCGCCGGAAAGTCTACCCTTATGCGAATGATTTGCGGGATTTTAAAACCCACAAGCGGAACAGTTACATTTGACGGGATGAGTGTTGAAACAGAGGCATTCAGGTCGATTCTCGGATATCTTCCCCAGGATTTTGGATATTATCCGGAGTTTAGCGGAAGAGACTTCATTTTATACATGGCGGCTTTAAAAGGTATCCCCAAAAGAGAAGCGAGGAAAAGAAGCGATGAACTGTTAAAACTTGTGGGGCTTGAAGATGTGGCAGATAAGAAAATTAAGACATATTCAGGTGGAATGAAGCAAAGAGTAGGAATCGCACAGGCTCTTTTAAACAATCCAAAACTGTTGATATTGGATGAGCCCACTGCAGGACTTGACCCGAAAGAAAGAGTTCGTTTCAGAAACCTTATCGAGAAAATCGGAGATGATTGTATAGTAATTCTGTCAACACATATCGTGTCGGATGTTGAACATATTTCAGATCAAGTAATGATGATGAAGGACGGAAGATTCATCTTCCAGGGCAAATGGAGCGACAAGGATGAGAGCCTTGAGGATTTCTATTTAAGGCAGTTTGAGGAGGATGGAGTAATTGAATAATTTCGGAACCATATATAAATACGAACTTAAAAAGATCGTATGCAAGAAGCTGTTTGTTATTTTGGCGATTTTAATGTTTGCGTTAACAGTTTTTACGCCTTTTTCGATCATTATCGGAAATTATATTGAAGACGGGACCCCGATTGAGAGTAACCTCTCATACTACAAGGAGACTCAGGCAGGTATTAAGGCAATATCCGGAAGGAAAATCGACATAGACCTGATGAGAGAAACCATGGAAGCATATAAAAATGTTCCCACAGTCCCTGATTATACAAAAACAGATGAGTATAAAAAATACGCAAGGCCATATAACGAAGTGTTTGCCATTCTGAGAGGTCCTATGGAAATGAAGTTTGAAGAGTTTCAGAAATGGGAGCCTGATGAAGAAGAGTATTACAAAAAAAGAACGGAGAGTATAGAACAGCTGTGGTCTGAAATCGGTCTTACCGATGGAGAAAAACAGTTTTTCAGAGATAAAGACAAAGAGATAGAAAAGCCGCTTACATATTATTACCATGATGCGTATGATATTCTCTTATCAGATTATCAGACAACCGGTATTATGGTTTTGGTTATGATTGCGATTGTTTTATCCGGATTATTTCCGGGTGAACGTGCAATGAAAACTGACCAGCTTATTCTTTCAAACAAGCTTGGTAAAAAGACAACGTTTTTGGCCAAGATGTCAGCAGGTATTACGGTGGGCCTCGGAACTTCCGTTATCTTAACGTTATCATTATTTGCTGTCGTGCTCGGATACTTTGGCACTGAAGGATATGACCTGATGATGACAGTCTTTTTCAGGGATTATACATATCCTGTTACGGTGGGGACAGGATGCATAATCTGCTATGCAATCCTCCAGGTAGTTGCACTGCTGTGGTCGATTTTTGTAATGGCAATTTCAGAGTTTATCAAAAACGGAATGGCAACACTGGCGACCACGATGTTGATAGTAATTGTGGGTGGCATGATATCTGTTCCTGACCAGTTCAGAGTAATTGGTCAGATTTGGGATTGGCTTCCGACTTCATACCTTGCATTCTGGAACGTGTTTGATGAAAGGACACTTCCCATGTTTGGAAAGTACTTTCTGTCGTGGCAGGTTTTGCCGGTATTATATCTCTTTGCAACAGTGATTATTTTCTTTGTGGGAAAAAGAAAATATGAGAGCGTAAGTACCGAATAATAGTGTATAATATAAGAGGCGGGTGTTAAAGCCCGCCTCAATTAACTGTTAAGGGAGGTATTATAAGTGGATTATAAGGCAAGATATGAAGAGTGGCTTTCAAAACTTAATGATAATGATCCTTTAAAGAAACAGCTTTTAGATATAGCAGGCGATGAGAAAGAGATTGAGGACAGATTCTATCAGGACCTGTCATTCGGTACTGCGGGACTCAGAGGTAAAGTGGGCGCAGGAACCAACAGAATGAACTTCTATACCGTGGGCAAGGCTTCCCAGGGTATTGCCGATTTTATTGTTTCAAAGGGCAAGGAGGCGTGTGAAAAGGGCCTTATTATTGCCCATGACCCCAGACATTTTTCCAAGGAGTTCTCACAGTTTGCGGCAGGTATTTTTGCTGCCAACGGAATCAAGGCTTATGTATTCCCTGATTTGAGACCTACACCTGAACTGGCTTTCATGATAAGAAAGCTTGGGACAACATCGGGAATCAATATTACAGCCAGCCACAACCCCAAGGAATATAACGGCTACAAGGCTTACTGGGATGACGGATGTCAGGTTTCCTCAGAGATTGCTGACGGAATGACAGAGTGCATCAATGCCGTTGATATCTGGAACGGAATAAAGACTTCAGACTTTGACGAAGGCGTAAAGAGCGGCAAAATCATAGTCCTTGGTGAAGAGTATGACAGAGCCTATCTTGATAAGATAGAGTCCCTTGCAATTCATGAAGGTGACGAGCTGGATCTTGCGATTCCTCTTGTTTACACACCTTTAAACGGATGCGGTTCAATACCCTTCAGACAGATGCTTAATGACAGAGGCTTTACAAACTGGACAATAGTTCCGGAACAGGAGAACCCGGATCCTGATTTTACCACAGTAGGGTATCCCAATCCTGAAGACCCCAAGGCCTTCAAGTTAAGCGAAGAGTACGGAAGAAAGTTCGGCGCAGAGCTTCTTATGGCCACCGACCCCGACTCAGACAGATTCGCAATCGAGATAAGAGATAACGACGGAAACTACATTCCTCTTAATGGAAACCAGACCGGTTATCTCCTTGTTAACTATATTCTGGAAGGACATAAGAGCGCAGGCACATTACCACAAAACGGCGCAATGGTTAAGTCCATCGTTACCTCGACCCTCTCAACGATTATGGCCAAGGCTTACGGCGTAGAGATGTTTGAGACCCTCACGGGCTTTAAGAACATCTGTGGTAAAATCCCCTATCTCCACGAACACGGCCTTAAGTACCTCTTTGGCTACGAGGAGTCAGTAGGATATGCAATCTGTGAAGACATCAGAGACAAGGACGGAATCAGTGCCGGCATGATGGTTGCCGAAGCCGCCGCTTATTACCGCAAGGAGGGCAAGACTCTTTGGGATGTTCTTCAGGAGATTTATGCCAAGTACGGTTATTTCGCAGAGGATGAGCCGAACATTGTTCTTGAGGGTATTCCCGGAGCCAAAAGGATTCAGAGAATGATGAAGTGGTTTAGAGAGAATATTCCTTCAAGCGTTGCGGGAGCCAAGGTTGAGAAGGTTATCGATTACATTAACGGATATGAGGAAATTCCTCCTCAGAATGCCATCAGACTGTTCCTTGATAACGGCTCATGGTTCGCCATCAGACCTTCCGGTACCGAGCCCAAGATTAAGTTCTATTTCTACTCTAACCGTGATTCAAGACAGAATGCTCTTGATACCAACAGGAAGATTAAGGATGAGATTTTTGCCCTCATTAATTCAGTAGAGTAAGGAGAAGTGTTTTGGGAAGAGAAGTTTGGAAACCGGGCAACATGCTTTACCCCGTGCCGGCTGTGATGGTCAGCTGCGGACGTGAGGGAGAGAAGCCCAACATTATAACTTTGGCCTGGGTTGGCAATGTTTGTTCTGACCCGGTTATGCTTACCATATCTGTGAGAAAAAACAGATATTCCTACGATATCATCAAAGAGACGGGAGAGTTCGTTGTTAATCTCACAAACAGAGAGCTGGCAAGAGCCTGTGACTGGTGCGGAGTCAAATCCGGAAGGGATTTTGACAAGTATAAAGAGATGGGTCTTACTCCATCGAAATCCGTTACCGTCAAGGCTCCGGGAATTGCTGAGAGCCCCGTAAGCATTGAATGCAAGGTTAAGGACATTGTGGAGCTTGGGACTCATGATATGTTTGTCGCGGAAGTAACAGCAGTTACTGTAGACGACAAATACATGGATGAATCCGGCAAGTTTGACCTGGATGCCGCGGACCTTATTGCCTATTCTCACGGTGAGTATTTTACCCTTGGAGAGAAACTTGGAAAGTTCGGTTTTAGCGTCAAAAAAGTGAAATAAAAAACCAAAGCCAACCCGCATAAAGGTTGGCTTTTTTGATGCATTAAAGGCGAAAAATAATCATTGGGTAAAATAAGATATTCAGAAAGGGATAATCTATGTGTGGAATAGTTGGATATGTGGGTGATAAGCAGGCTGCAGGCATGCTTATTGAAGGACTCACAAAGCTTGAGTATAGGGGATACGATTCCGCCGGAATAGCAGTAAGAAATAAGGAGAATCCTGCTGAAGTAGTTAAGACCATCGGTAAGATCAAAAATCTTATCGAGAAAACCGATAACGGTAAAGCTGTAAAGGGAAATTGCGGAATAGGACATACACGTTGGGCTACTCATGGAGCGCCCAGCCAGATTAATGCACATCCTCATGTATCAGGCAACTGTACTAACTCCGGTTCAGGCCCTGTAGAGTCAGAGGTGGTTGGCGTCCATAACGGAATCATTGAGAATTTCCAGGAACTTAAGGCCAAACTCGAGAGACACAACTACAAGTTCTACTCACAGACAGATACAGAGGTACTTATTAAACTTGTGGATTATTACTACAAGAAGTACAACATCGGACCTATCGATGCTCTTGCCAAGACCATAGTCAGAGTGAGAGGTTCTTATGCTCTTGCTGTAATGTTTAAGGATATTCCTGAGAAGATATTCGTAGCAAGAAAAGACTCGCCCATGATTATCGGTGTGAATAAGAACGAGACATTCATAGCCTCTGATGTACCTGCAATTCTTAATCACACAAGAAATGTATATTACATCGGAAACCTTGAGATGGCTGAATTAAGTGCCGGACAGGCCACATTCTACAATCTCGACGGTGATGTAATTACCAAAGAACTTACAGAGATTAACTGGGATGCTGAGGCTGCCGAAAAGGGCGGTTTTGAGCATTTCATGATGAAGGAGATTCACGAGCAGCCCAAGGCAGTTGAGGACACCCTTCACAAATATGTTAAGGAAGATAAGAAGATTGACCTTGGGGAAGTGGGAATCAAGGAAGAAGATATAAAGAACTTTGAGGGCATTCATTTTGTTGCCTGTGGTTCTGCATGGCATGTTGGAATGCAGGCCAAATATGTCTTTGAGGATTTGGCGGATATTCCCGTAAATGTAAGTCTTGCTTCTGAGTTCAGATATTCCAAGGCAAAGCTTAACACCAAGGATCTGGTGGTTATCATTTCCCAGTCCGGGGAAACTGCGGATTCATTGGCGGCACTTCGTATTGCCAAAGAGAAAGGCCTTAAAACTCTGGCAATAGTTAATGTAATCGGAAGTTCCATAGCAAGAGAAGCCGATTACGTAATGTATACTGTTGCTGGTCCCGAGATTTCCGTGGCAACCACCAAGGCCTACAGCTGTCAGCTGGTGGCAACATTCCTTCTTGCCCTTGAATTCGGACGTGTAAGAAGCGGACTTGAGGGATATGAAACATATATAGACGAACTGAATTCTCTGCCAGAGAAGATAAACAGGACTCTTGAGGATAAGGAGCGCATCCAGTGGTTCGCCGCAAAGTATGCCAATGCTAAGGATGTATTCTTCATCGGAAGAGGTATCGATTACGCAATAGGTCTTGAGGGCTCCCTTAAAATGAAGGAGATAAGCTATATACATTCTGAAGGTTATGCAGCCGGCGAGCTTAAACACGGAACCATTTCCCTTATTGAGGATGGAACTCTTGTAATCGGTCTTCTTACTCAGAGCGATTTATATGAAAAAACTCTCAGCAATATGTTAGAATGTAAGAGCAGGGGCGCATATTTAATGGGGGTAACCGCATATGGCAAGTATGACGTGGAAGACAGCGTTAACTTCTCCGTATACGTTCCCAAGGTTGATGAGCACTTTATCGGAAGCCTTGCAATCGTACCCTTGCAGTTACTCGGTTATTACATTTCTGTTTCCAAAGGACTTGACGTGGATAAGCCCAGAAACCTTGCAAAGAGTGTAACGGTGGAATAGGGCCAAGAGGGTTTGGCATGAATAACGAAATAAGAATGAGCGTTTCTTCAATGACAAGGAAAGATGACAGGAAGGCCATCTATGTAATGTTTCAGGATGGGAAGAAGTCGGCTGAATTTGAGGTGCCCGAAATTAAGCTTTTGAGTAACAATGGGTTCAGCGATGAAGAGATAGATCAGCTTAAGGAGTATATTGCCAATTCCCTGGATGATATCTACGAGGTAGCAAAGAAAGTAAATCCCATGAAGGGCTTCATGGGAGCAGAGCAAGGTAAATAGAATAATAGAATAAAGAGACATAGCAAAAGACCCGGTCGTAAGACCGGGCCTTTCTCTTCTTTCTTTATGGAAGGGGGGAGAAAAAGTCGTGTGTGTTAGGGTAGAGGGGGAGCACGACTTTTTCGATGGGAAAATATAATGGAGTATGCTTAAAAAGCATTTCAACTACCACACTCATAGTATCACACCCTATATATGATGTCAAAAGTAAAAATCTACTTTTAGTTGCTTTTTGGGTTGAATCTAAAAAAAATATCTTTTATTATAGAAATATACAACAAAAAACTTATATAGGGGGTATAAAGGAACAGATGTACACCGGTGAGATGATGCAGGATGAGTTCGCGTTGAAACTTACTTCTCTACGTAAGGAAAAAGGATGGACTCAGGAAGAACTTGCCGAGAAATGTGGAATATCCAGACAGGCGGTTGCTAAGTGGGAAGGCGGTAAAAGCTTACCTGATATCTTCCGAATTGTTGAATTGGCAGATTTGTTTCAGGTGGATGTGGCCGATATTCTTCCCGATACGGAAAGCAACCTTAACTTAAAATATTGTATTGAGGCAGTGGGTGATATTTTCGCCAGCGCCATTATTGTTAACCTCACGAAGAATGAGTTTGACTATGTGAGGAATGAAGACATCTTTGGCAACATTGTGGAGCCCAGAGGTTCGTATGAAGAGCTTTATGACAAGGCACAAAGAAGTGTTCCTGATGCGAACCAAAGACTTAATTTTATAAAGCTTTTTAAGCGTGATGCCCTTCTTAAAACTGCGGAGAGCGGTGAGAAGGTTGTTTCTCTTGATCATAGAATCAAAGATGCCAACGGAACGCTTCATTGGGTTCAGACCACAGCGTGTTTCGTCAGAGAGGCAAACAGAACCGACGTAGTTGCCATTTTCTTTATCAGAGTTATTGATGCCGAGAAAGATAGGGAAGAGAAGAGCGAAAGGGAGATTATTGAGAGACAGAGCATCATCAACGTGCTTTCCAATGAGTACGACGCCGTTTTCCTCTCGAACCTTGACACAGGGGCTGTTTTATATTCTTATTCTGAGAATGTTGCGGATGTAAGCCAGGAAGCTGTAGAGATGATGGAAGGCTTCTCCAACTGCTTTTCGGATGAACTCTCCGAGATGCATAAGCTTCTGATTCATCCGGATGATATAGAGTCATTTAAGAAGTCCATATCCAAGCAGTATGTTACGGATATGCTTAGGAAGCATGAATCCTTTGTATGTAATTACAGGATGCTTTTGGGTGATCAGATGAAGCATTACCAGACAAGATTCGTGCGTGCCCTTGATTTCGAGACCAGCAATAACTTTATTGCAGGTATTCATTGTGTTGAGCCATATTACAAGGACATTGAGAGACAGCAGAAAGAGCTGGAGAGCACCATTGATACCATAAGAAGCAACCAGGATGAGAGAGATAATCTTATTATCCAGCTGTCTCACGACATAAGAACACCCCTGAACTCCATAATGGGATTCCTTAATCTTGCGAAGGATTCTTCAAAGGGAGAGGATAAGGATTACTATCTCAGAATGGCTACGGAAGCCTGCGAGAACATGACCCTTGTTTTGAACAATGTTATCGATCTGGTTTCTCCCAAGGGTGACAATGTCATTATCAAGAAGCAGGATTGGGCAATTAAGAAACTTCTTAACCAGGTTATTTCTTCAACCAATGACATGGCTAAGAAGGTGGGCTTGGATTCCATCGGCAAGAAGGAGGAGCCCGAGGAGAGTAAGCCTTCAAGGACCAAGCTTGAGGGCAAAAGGATTCTTCTTGTTGAGGATACCGAGGCTAATGCCATGGTTACGGGAGCGTTTCTTAAGGATTGGGGCGTTGAGATGATGCGTGCCCATGACGGAGTGGAAGCTCTTGAGATGATGGAGAAGTCTCCTCTTAAGGGATTTGACCTGGTTCTTATGGATATTCAGATGCCTGAGATGGACGGATATGAGGCAACCAAGAGAATCAGAAAGCTGTCTAACAAGACCTGCTCCAAGGTGCCCATTATAGCTCTGACGGCAAGCGTATTTGACTCGGAGAAGGAAGAGGCCTTAAACGCAGGAATGAATGACCACATATGTAAGCCATTCACTCCCAAGCAGCTCTATGACAAGATTGTATCCTATGTCTAGAGGCAGTCTTTTATAACTCTTTCAACATTTTTATATGCAAGATATTCAAGAGAGGTGTGATTCATGCCTCTCTTTTCAAATGCCTCAAACAAAAGAGGCATCTTATCGCAGGAAGGGATTTCCAGTTTGCATGTAATTCCGTCGAAGTCAGTTCCGATGCCTATGGATTCGACACCACCAACCTCAATAATGTGTTTTGCATGTAAAAACAGCATATCTACCGTGGAGTTTTCATGGGACAAATCCGGATTCAGAAAATCGGCTGCAAAATTAAGGCCGATTACTCCTCCTTTTTCGGCGATGATTTTTATCATTTCATCTGTGAGGTTCCTTGTGTGTGGAGCGATGCTTCTGCAGTTTGAGTGGGAAGCCACAAAGGGCTTCTTTGAGATGGCTGCCACATCAAAAAAACCTCCGTCGGAAAGATGAGACACATCCACGATAATCCCGAGATTATTCATTTCTTCAATAGCACTTTTGCCAAAATCGGTAAGGCCCTTTGCCATTAAAGAAGATTCGGAAGAGTGGGGGAAACCAAAGCAGTTAGCCTGATTCCATGTGAGGGTAATAAGACTTACTCCCTGTTCCTTCAGCTCCTTAAGCCTTTCCATTTTTCCTTCCACAAGACATCCGTTTTCGATGGTTAAGAAGGCGGATATTTTACCCTCGTCAAAATTCCTGTTTAGTTCTGAAGAGTTTCCTGTAAATACAAGTTTATCCGACCGGGAAACAGTATTGAGAAGGACCTGTCGCATGGACGTATAGTCTTTGTAGGGGTCGACGCTTTTATCCTGATCAAGGTACGCGGCAAAAAACTGTGCCTTGCAGTTCCCCTTTTCAAGCCTGGCCACATCAATGGCTCTTTCATCAAAACTTATTATGGTATCTTTGCCAAGTTCAACGGCCTCAGCCAGAGTGTCACAATGCATATCTATATATGAAATCATTTTCAAACCTCCAAGCACATGAATATTATATATAAACATGAATAAAAAATGCTATATCTAATTTCCTATATAGATGTTATAATTAATTTCGGTGTGAAGTATATAAAACAAAATAATATTTCACCGGATGGGGACATTATGGCCGGAAAGACAACAACAATAAAAGAATTACTGAAAGCCGCTATGCTTCCTTTAGGCAGCACGCTTTATGTGTACGGCGGCGCATGGAATGAAGCCGACACAGGAGCCGGCGATGAAGCCATGACATTTGGAGTAAGCCCGGAATGGAAGAAGTTTTATGACTCCAAGGATGGTTCATACGACTTTGACAAATACAGATATCAGGTACATGAGGGTATTGACTGCACGGGGCTGGTTGGTTTTTCGTGCTTCCAGGTATTCGGAAGTGCTTATTCTGAGACGGGTTACGTTTTTCCCAGCGGAATAATGGCTGAGAATTATGAGAAGCTTTTTGGCGGTGAGACTGTAGCTCCGGAGAACATAAAGAACTATCGCCCGGGAGATGTTATGACCAAGAACGGTCATGTGTATTTCAGCATCGGCAGATGCGGAGACGGAAGTGTGCTTCTTTTGCATGCATCACCACCGGCACCGTCTTTTTGCGGAACTGTTACCCCGGATGGAAATGAGGACAGTGAGGCTGTTAGACTTGCCAGGGAATACATGACAAAGAATTACCCTGATGTAATGAAGAGATACCCCAATATGTGTATGAGAAAAGTGGAGTACCTCAAGGAGTACAGCCAGTACAGATGGGACAGGAAAGTGGTTTCAGATCCCGATGGGTTTGATGGTATGACTCCTGAAGAAATTTTGAAAGAGTTGTTTAAGTAATGAGTGAGTTATTTGATATAAATCTAAAGGAAGAAGACAAGAAACTCAGAGAAGAGTGGAAGTCTACAAAGGAGATTTTTGACGGTCGAATTCTTCACGTTATCGACGATACCGTTATCTGCCCCAATGGAAATGAAGCCAGCAGAGAACTTATAAGGCACGTGGGAGCTGTGTGTGTGGTTCCCATAACCGATGATGGCAAGGTAATTGTGGAGAGGCAGTTCAGATATCCCATCGATAAGGTTATTACAGAAATTCCTGCGGGAAAGCTTGACAGCAAGAGTGAGGATCCTTTGCTTGCAGCGAAGAGAGAACTTCGTGAAGAGACCGGTTATACGGCTGAAGAATGGATAAGCCTTGGAGTGTTTTATCCCGCGCCTGCCTATTCGGACGAGCTTATTCACATATATATTGCGAAGAAGCTTAAGAAGGGCGAGAGAGACCTGGATGAGGATGAATTCCTGGATGTGTACGCAGTTCCTTTTGACGAGCTGGTTGAAGGGATCATGCGAGGGGACATCACAGACTGTAAGACTCAGATGGCTATTCTTAAAGCAGAACATAAATTAAGGGAATGCAATTAAGCATTCCCTTTTTGGTTTTTATTGATTTAATTCTTCGAACTCGATGGTGAGAAGAGTGTGAAGGATTCTTCTCATTCTTAGGTGATTTACATTCTCTCTTGTAGGGTGAACTCTGTTTGTTAACATTGTCACCCAAAGGCCTGTGTCGGGATCAACAAACACGTGAGGTCCTGTGAAACCGTTGTGGCCGAAGCCTTTCTGTGAGAAGAACTGGCCCGACATAGAGTAGAATCCCCCTGCCAGGTGAAAACCTAAGCCTCTCCTGTCCTCAAGACCTTCCGTGTAACACTGGATTGCGGTATCGAAGATACAGCGGGGAAGGTATTTCTTTCCTTCCAGAGTGCCGTGTCCTGACAGCATCTTGGCGAAACGTATCATGTCGTTGAGATTGGAGAAGATTCCGGCATTTCCGGCAACGCCATTTAAGAAGTAAGCATTCTCGTCATGAACTTCACCAACAAGCCATTCGCCGGTAAGGTGATTCTTCTCGGTGTAGCAGGTGTTTTCTTTATTAATAGGCTTGTCAAGGGGATGGTATCCTGTGGATGTCATCTCCAGGGGCTCGAAAACTTCTTCCTGTGAAAGTTCATCAAGGGATTTACCCGTAACCTTCTCAAGTAAGAATCCCAGGACAATGTATCCGATACAGCTGTACTTGACATCGGTTCCCGTAGGGTAAGCCAGAGGCTCATTAAGTATAACCTCCAAAGCCTTCTTACGATCGTCTGTCTTGTGTTCAATCCACATGTGGTCTACGAAACCGCCGGTATGAGTCATAAGGTGGTATATCTGAATTCCCTTCTTGTCGTCGGGAATATCGCTGCCGAAATGTCTCTCCAATGTATCTGCCAAATCGATTACGCCTTTGGAGATTAGTCTCAGGGCAATCATTGTGGTTGACAGAATCTTGGAAACAGATGCCATATCATATATGGTAGTTTCATTTACGGGAGTTGCTTCGGGAGTAAAAGAAGTATTGCCAAAGCATCTTTTAATGTAAACTTTCTCACCTATACCAATGGCCAGGGCGGCAGAACATACGTCGCCTCGCTCAACACATTTTTCAATATAAGCGACAGATTTTTCAAATGGTTTCATGGAACCCTCCTATACTTTGTACAAGTTAGCCTAATTATATCAAAGCAAACCTGATTTTAAAACTATTTCAGACATAATTTTAAAATAAAGTTTCAAAATTTGTCAATAAAACCAATAATTTTTTCTTTACAAATACACTTTACTTTGGTAAAATTTAATATGTCGAAAGTAAATCGAAGAGATTCGATTAATTATGATTGGAGGATTATTATGTTTAAAGGTAACAAAGCATTAAAAAGCTTGCTTGCCCTTGCGTTAAGTACAGTAATGGTACTTGGCCTTACCGCATGTGGTGACAAAGCTGCTGACACCAAGCCCGCTGACACATCGGACTCACAGACAGCAGAAGCAACTTCCGAAGCTACCGAGGCACCTGCAGAAGACAGCAACGAAGGTCCTTTCGGCATCAAGTATGCTGAAGATCAGACACTTCGCCTTGTATACGGTGCAGAGATGTCGACACTCAGAACATACGGCGGCGAGGGTACAGCTGTTTCATGGCAGGGTATTTCAAACTGTATTTCTGCTTTAGTATGCAGAGACTGTTATGGTAACATCCAGCCTGATATGGCTGAGAGCTGGGATGTAAGCGCTGACGGTTCAGAGTACACATTCCACCTTCGCAAAGACCTTGTTTGGTCAGACGTTGAAGGAAACAACATGGGACCTATCACATCAAAGGATTTCCAGACCGCAGTTGAGTACTGCTGTAATCCTGAGAACGGTGTTACAGATTCCAGCTTATTACTCCTTAAGAACTATAAGGAACTCATTGATCCCGAAAATCCCAACAAGGACATCAGCACCTTGGGATTCGAGGTAATCGATGATTACACCTTCAAGGTTACTCTTGCAGAGGTTATTCCTTATTTCATTAATACCTTCAACATTTTCCCTGTTCCTACAGATTACTTCCTTGAGATGGGTGAAGATTATGGTATGGATAACGAGTCCATTTACTACTGCGGACCTTACATCATGACCACATTCGAGCCTCAGGAGCAGAGAATATACGAAATCAACCCCAACTACTGGGATCTTGATAACGTACACATTCAGAAGATTATTATGAAGTACAACGCCGAGGCTGCAACACTTGCACCTGAGATGTTCAAGCGTGGCGAGATCGACTATGCTGATATCGGAACAGACATCCTCGACGAGTGGATGAAGGCTGATGATACAAAGGATATCGTTATCCCCGGTCTTCCTGATACAACCTACATGTATTACTACTCATTCTGCTACAATCCTCAGTTTGATGATGCATATGAGCCTGACAACTACATGAAGGCAATCAACAATGAGAACTTCCGTAAGTCAATTTATTGGGGACTTGATCGTCGTAAAGCATACCTTTGCCTCGATCCTTACAACCCCGATCAGTTCCTTACAACAACAGTAACACCCAGAACATGGTGTTCAATCAACGGAACAGATTATGTTGATCTTCCTGCTCTTAAGGAAATCACAAACCGTGCAAACTACGGTTTCGATCCTGACAAGGCTAAGGAATACAGAGATAAGGCTAAAGAAGAACTTGAAGCTATCGGCGTAACATTCCCCGTTAAGCTTTACATGCCTTACAACCCCAACACAACAGGCTGGGATAAAGAGGTTCAGGTCGTTAAGCAGCAGCTTGAAGACTTACTTGGCTCCGATTACATCGAGTGCATCATCGAAGCAGGTCCTGCAACAGGCTTCTTATCAGAGGTTCGTCGTGCAGGTAAGTACGGCTTCATGAAGTTAAACAACGGTTCCAACGAGGGTGACCCTTGTTCATGGATCAAGGCATTCGTAGACGGTGCTAACTGGAACTTCATGGGTGATGTTCTTTACGAAGGACAGTTACCTACAGTTGAGAGAGAAGGTTCCAAGTCTGACGACAACAAGGATCTTCAGGATCTCGTTACTGAGTACTATGGTCTCCTTGACAAGGCTAAAGCTATTACAGTTAAGAGCCAGGAGAGATATGATGCATTTGCTGAGGCTGAGCAGTTCCTCATCGACCATGCATTTGTTATCCCTTATGCAAAGGATACATATGGTTATCACGTAACCAGAACCAATCCTTTCGAGCAGATTACAGGTCAGGACGGCAGATATAAATACATGCACGTTCTTGAAGAGCCTCTCACAAATGAGCAGTATCAGGCACTTTATGCTGATTGGCAGGAGAAGCAGGCAGCTTCTTTAAAGTAATTAAAGATTAGTTTGATATATTAATCTAAATGGTAACTGCCCTGGGAGGCTATACCTCCTAGGGCAGTTTTCTTAAGAGTTTTAAAAGCGAAGAAAGGGTATAGGTATTCGCTATGTTGAAGTATTGCGCAAAGAGACTTGCGAGATCGGTGGTCAGTCTGGCGATAATAGTAGCGGTTGTATTTTCACTTCTGAGACTGATGCCTGTGGAAGGATATTTTTCACAGTTAGACCAGATGACCGAGGCACAGATAAATAATGAATTGGAGAAGATGGGTTTGAACGATCCCGTTCCCGTACAGCTGGGAAGATTCTATGTTCAGATTCTTCACGGAGATTTGGGTAAATCCACTCGTTACAGAGACGGATATCCGGTTGCAAAGATAGTTAAGAAGAAAGCCCCCATTTCTATTAAATTCGGCCTTTTGGCCATGGGAGTTTCTTTACCTCTCGGAATGCTTCTTGGCATTCTTATGGCTAAGAAAAAGAATGGTATTGCAGATAAACTGGGTACCTTATACATAATATTGATACAAGCCGTACCAAGTGCGGTGTACTACCTGTTAATTCAGCTTTATGGTACCAGTGCTTTAAAGATTGGATTACTTTATGATGACGATAAACCCATCACCATGATTCTGCCGATTCTTTCACTTGCCCTGCCTTCAATAGCAGGTTATGCAATGTGGCTTCGTAGATACATGGTTGATGAAGAGAATAAAGATTATATCAAGATGGCTAAGGCTAAGGGCGTTCCCAAGGCGAAGATTGCAAGACAGCATGTGTTCCGTAACGCCGTAGTTCCCATGGTTCAGTTTATTCCCGGTTCCATGCTCCTTACCATCGCAGGTTCCATTTATGTTGAGTCCCTTTACTCAATACCCGGAATGGGAGGCCTCCTTGTTGAGGTTATTAAGCGACAGGACAACAACATGGTTCAGGGACTTGTAATTATATTTGCGGTTCTGGGTATTTTCGGATTGCTCCTCGGTGATCTTCTTATGGCACTTGTAGATCCCAGAATCAGCCTTACAAAGAAGGAGGGTTCAAGATAATGGCTAAGCTTTCCTTCAAGTTTTCAATCAAAGATGCTAAGACAGAAAAGTTGGCTGATACCCTGCTTTCTGTCGAGAAAGATACTTTACTTAAGAACGATAAGCTCACAGATGAAGAGATTAAGAATATTCCTGAAGAACTCTTTGTACCTCATGCACTTGATGAGGCTGCAGCAGAGAAGACAGGCTATTCAAGCTATTCTTACTGGGGAAGTACTGTAAGAACATTCAGACAGAATAAGATGGCTGTAACAATGCTTGGAATTATCCTTGTAATTTTACTCTTTACATTTATTCAGCCTTATCTTCCCGGTCAGTATGACCCTAACTTAATTAACAACGATCCCGTTACGGGAATGCAGATTATGAATGAGCCTCCCGGAGAGCAGTTCTGGTTTGGTACCAATGCCATCGGACAGGATATGTGGGCAAGAATCTGGGCAGGAACCAAGAATTCACTGTTTATTGGTTTCACTGTAGCGATTATCCAGGCCTTTGTAGGAATTGTACTCGGAATGATCTGGGGATATGTAAGAGCAACGGACTTCTTCTTTACCGAGCTTTACAACGTTATCAGCAATATTCCCACAACGATTATTCTGATTCTTGCATCATACGTAATGAGACCTTCAATCCGTACATTGATTATTGCAATGTGCGTAACCGGTTGGCTTGGAATGGCCAGATTCATTCGTAACCAGGTCCTTATAATAAGAGACCAGGAATTTAATATGGCTTCCAGATGCCTGGGAACTCCCGTATGGAGAGTAATCACCAAGAACCTTCTTCCTCACATGGTATCCGTTATCATGCTTCAGATGGCTCTTGCAATTCCCGGCGCTATTGCATCGGAAGTTTTCCTTACATATATAGGACTTGGTGTTCCTTTGGATATTCCTTCATTAGGTAACCTTGTAGATTCGGGACGTGCACTTATGATGTCTCCCAGTTTGAGATATCAGCTTTTGTTCCCTGCAATCATGCTTTCAATCATCACAGTTTGTTTCTATCTTGTGGGTAATGCATTTGCAGATGCTGCCGACCCCAAGAACCATATGTAGGGGGGTGGCGAGATGGAAAATAAGAAAGTAGTTTTATCAATTCAGGATATGAATATCAAATTCTCCTTAAGAGGTCAGATTCTTCACGCCATCCGTGGAGTAAGCCTTGATATTTATGAAGGAGAATGCTTGGCAATAGTAGGAGAGTCAGGTTCAGGTAAATCTGTTCTTACAAAGACCTGTATGGGACTTCTGGATAAGAACGGCTTCATCGAAAGCGGTCATATCATGTATGACGGCAAGGATCTGGCAACATATAAGACTGACAAGGAATGGGAGAAGATTTGCGGAAGCGAAATCGCCATGGTTATGCAGGATCCCATGACCTGTCTGAATCCTCTTAAGACCATCGGCTGGCAGATAGAGGAGTCTCTCCGCTATCACAGCACACTTAACAAAGAAGAGCGTAAAAAGAGAGTAATCGAAATTCTTACCGATGTAGGCATTACAGAGCCCGAGAGAAGATACAAACAGTATCCTCATGAGTTCTCCGGCGGTATGAGACAGAGAGTTGCCATTGCCATAGCTGTGGCATGTAATCCTAAGATTCTTATCTGCGATGAGCCTACAACTGCTCTGGATGTTACCATTCAGGCACAGATTCTTGAGCTTATCAGAAATATGCAAAAGAAGTACAACCTGACCACTGTTTACATCACCCACGACCTTGGCGTTGTTGCCAATGTTGCTGACAGAGTAGCGGTTATGTATGCAGGTGACATTATAGAAGTCGGTACAAGCAGAGAGATTTTCTACGAGCCCAAGCATCCTTATACATGGGCGCTTCTGGCATCTCTTCCTCAGCTTGGAATCAAGGGAGAGGAGTTAAGCTCAATTCACGGTACCCCTCCGAACCTTTTCCTTCCTGTTAAGGGGGATGCTTTTGCACCGAGAAACCCCTATGCTTTGGCTGTGGATTTTGAGTACAGACCTCCTTACTTTGAGGTAAGTCCCACTCATAAGGCCAAGACATGGCTTCTTGATCCCAGGGCACCTAAGATTGAACCTCCCAAGGTTCTTGAAATGATTAAGAATATGGAAAGAGTGGGAGGTGTTCTCAATGGCTGATAAGAAAGAAGTTTTGTTGGAAGTCAAGGATTTGCACGTATCTTTCGGACGTGGCAAATCACTCTTTGAGGCAGTTAAGGGCGTCAACTTCAACATCTATAAGGGAGAAACCTTCGGACTTGTAGGTGAGTCCGGATCCGGTAAGACCACCATAGGACGTGCAATCATCAGAATGTACCCCACAAGTGGCGGCGAAGTTATTTTTAATGGCCAGAAGATTAACGGAAAGATTTCAAAAGAACTGGACAGGGACGTTATCCATAACATCCAGATGATATTCCAGGATCCCATGGCATCTCTTAACGACAGAGCGAAGGTAAGCGATATTGTTAAGGAAGGTCTTATCAATGTACAGAAGGGCCTTTCAGAAAAGGAACAGAAGGAGAGAGTCGACAAGGCACTTTTGGATGTTGGACTTCTTCCCGAATTCGCAAGCCGTTTCCCTCACGAGTTCTCAGGCGGACAGAGACAGCGTATTGGAATTGCGAGAGCTCTTATAATGGAGCCAAGCTTCATTATTGCCGATGAGCCTATTTCAGCTCTTGACGTTTCCATTCGTGCTCAGGTGCTTAACCTTTTGTCCAAACTGCAACAGGAGAGAAATCTTACATATCTGTTTATAGCCCACGACCTTTCTGTTATGAGATTCATCTCAGACAGAATTGCGGTTATTGAACATGGTAAGATTGTGGAGCTGGCTCCTACAGAGAAGTTGTTTGCTCATCCCCTTCATCCTTATACACAGGCACTTCTTTCTGCAATTCCCATGCCGAATCCCGACCTGGAGCAGAACAAGAAGGTTCTTGTATATGATGAGTCCGTTCATGATTATTCCGTTGATAAACCTGAATGGATTGAAATCGAGGAAGAACATTTCATCCTTGCAAATAAGAAGGAAGCTTCCGAGTACAGAGAGAGACTTAAAACATCATAAAAGTATAGCAGGCCCTCGGGGAACCTCCCCGGGGGTTTTTGTGGTATAATGGATTCACAGTAAAACAAGGAAGGAAAGCAAATGCCCAACTTTACGCAGAAGGCGATTAAGGAATCGTTCATTAAGCTTTTGACAGAAAAGCCCCTTAGCAAAATCAGCGTTAAGGATATCGTGGAAGATTGCGGTATCAACAGAAACTCATTCTATTATCATTTCCAGGACATTCCATCCCTTCTAAAGGAGATTGTGCTGGATGAGACGGAGAAGCTGGTTAATGAATATCCAACCATCGATTCATTGGATGAAGCATTAAGGGTTGCGGCACTTTTTACATTAAATAATAAGAAAGCGGTTCTTCATATTTTTAATTCATTAAACAGGGATGTGTTTGAGGATTATCTTATGAAGGCCTGTGAACATACAGTAAGGAGTTATTTATCCACCGCATTTAAGGATTATGATATTCCCCCTGAGGAGCATGAGATAGCTGTCAGACTTGTTAAGTGCCTGTTGTTTGGAATGATTATTGACTGGATAGGAGGCGGACTTAACGAGGACCGTCCCAAGGATGCGGCAAGAATCTGCGAACTGTGCAGAGGAATCCCTGAGGAGATAATAGAAAGAGCGGCGCAAACCAAATAGATTTTTATATTTTTAGGCAAACCGATATGGTTTGCCTAATTTTTTTGCAATTGTTCGGAGGGTGCCCAAAATTTGTACGTTCTCTCAATACCTGTCCATTTTGCTGCTTTAAAATCAGTGTTAACATTCACAATGTAAAAAGGAGGCGAGAGATTATGAGAAGTGTTGTTCCTATGAAGACAGCCAAGATTGGATGCATAGGAGTTTCCCTTATCCTGTTTCTGGTTGGAGTGCTTCTTCTTATTGACCCGGCGGAGTACGGAAGAGCAATAGGAATGGTTGTGGGTTTTTCAATGATAGTGTTTGGCGCTTTTAAACTGGTGGGTTATTTCTCAAAAGATCTTTTCAGACTGGCGTTCCAGTATGACCTGGCATTCGGAATTCTGCTAATTGCTCTCGGAGTGATAGCGGTATTAAGAACCGAAAACGTCATGGAGTTTTTGAGCATAACAATTGGAATCGCAGTTTTGGCGGATGCACTGTTTAAGATACAGATTTCGGTAGATTCAAAAGAGTTCGGAATCGGAAGATGGTGGCTGATACTTGCCATGGCGATTATAACGGGACTCATCGGACTGGTACTTATTTTTGACTCCGTTGACGGAGTGGTGCTGGTAAGACTCCTTGGAATATGCATTATGGCTGAGGGAATTATGAGCTTCATAACAATGGCCACCACAGTGAAGATAGTTAAACATCAGTTTTCAGACAGAATAGATGACGAAATGGAGTACAGAGAATTATGAAAATCGCAAAAGGAATAGTTAAAAACAGATTCGTAATTTTGATTATTGCCCTGGCACTCATGGTTCCTTCACTGATAGGAATGCTTAAGACCAGAATCAATTACGATATGCTGACATATTTACCGGAGGATATGGATACGGTAAAAGGTCAGAACGTATTGATGGATGAGTTTGGAAAAGGTGCCTTCTCCTTCATAGTTGTTGAAGGAATGAGCACAAAGGATACAGCAGCTCTTGCAGAAAAACTGAGAGCGGTTAATCATGTTGACACTGTTCTTTGGTATGACTCATTTATGAACGTTGACATCCCCATGGAAATACTTCCCGATAAGGTTTACGACCTTTTCAACAAAGGGGACTGCACAATGCTTGCGGTATTTTTTGACAGTTCCACATCATCAGATGTGACCATGGACGCCATCAAAGAAATCAGAAGTATTACCGGCAAGCAGTGTTATGTTTCAGGAATGAGCGCCCTGGTTACCGATTTAAAGGCCCTGTGTGAACAGGAGGAGCCCATCTACGTCGGAATCGCAGTTCTTTTAGCCACAATAGCAATGCTTGTATTTCTTGATGGCTGGCTGGTTCCCTTCGTATTCCTTGCAAGTATAGGAATGGCAATTCTTTATAACCTTGGAAGCAACATATTCATGGGGGAGATTTCATACATAACAAAAGCTCTTTCAGCGGTACTTCAGCTGGCGGTTACAATGGATTATTCAATCTTCCTTTGGAACTGCTACAACGAGAAAGTTCAGACTGTTGAGGATCATAAGGAAGCAATGGCAATGGCCATTAAGGAAACATTTACTTCGGTCCTTGGAAGTTCAATAACAACAGTCGCAGGCTTCATAGCACTGTGCTTCATGAGCTTCACCCTTGGCGCCGACCTTGGAATCGTAATGGCAAAGGGAGTTTTGCTTGGGGTTATCGCCTGTGTAACAATTCTTCCCTCATTAATACTTATACTTGATAAACCTCTTCATAAAACAATGCACAAGGCAATCCTTCCAAAGATGGATGGACTTGCAGGGAAACTCTTAAAAATCTTCCCTGTATTTGTAATTGCCTTCGTGGTAATAACAATTCCCGCATACGCAGGATACAGCAAGACTAACAAAGAAGTTTACTATGACATGAGTGCATGTCTTCCTGAGAACATTGAGGTTATCAAGGCAAATGAGAAACTTTCTGAGACCTTCAATGTGGCATCGACTCACATGCTTCTGGTGGATAAGAACCTCCCGGATAAGGACGTCAGAGCAATGCTTGATGAGATGAAAGGCGTGGAAGGAGTACAGCAGGTTCTTGGTGTCGAGACAATGCTTGGGGCAGGAGTTCCCGAAGAAATTTTACCGGGGAAGTTAACGGACATGCTTGAAAGCGATAACTGGAGACTTGTTCTTATTAATTCCGAGTACCACGTAGCAAGTGATGCGGTTAACGATCAGCTGGATAAAATACTTGAAATCAGCAAGAAATATGATAAGAAGGGAATGCTTATCGGAGAGGCTCCCTGCATGAAGGATATGATTGAAACCACAGACCATGACTTTAAGGTTGTCAACACAGTTTCCATTGTCGCAATCTTTATTATCATTGCCCTGGTTGAAAAAAGCATATCCCTCCCATTTATCCTTATCGCTGTAATAGAACTGGCAATCTTTATTAATCTTGGATTGCCTCATTACCTGGGACAGTCATTACCTTTCATAGCTCCCATCTGTATCAGCACAATTCAGCTTGGTGCAACAGTAGACTACGCAATATTAATGACTACCAGATACAAAAAGGAGCGAAACGAAGGGGCCGGAAAAGCAGAGGCTGTTAAAATCGCACTTGCTACATCCATTCCTTCGATTATAGTCAGCGGAATGGGATTGTTCTCAGCAACCTTTGGCGTAGCGGTTTATTCAAACATTGATATTATCAGTTCAATGTGCATGTTAATGGCAAGAGGAGCAGTCATCAGTATGGTTCTTGTAATTCTTACATTACCTGCGATGCTTATGCTTTTCGATGGACTTATTATCCATACCACAATGCACATGAACGACAGCAATAAAAAAGAAGTAAAAATCGGAGAGGAGAAAATGGCATGAAAAAGAGTACAAAGATTATTACATCAGCAGTAACAGCTGCAGCACTTCTTCTTGGAGTATCGGGAGCCGTGTATGCTTCAGAAAGCAGTAAACTTACGGAGAACGAAACAGCAGAGTTAAATGAGATTGCTGAAGAAGCTGAAGAAACAGTTGATACGGGCTCATATGAAATGGATGAAACCTTTTCAATGGATGATGAGGTAGCTTACGTTTTTACCAATTATGATGGCTCGGTAAATAAAGTAATGGACTCCATCTGGATTGAGGACGGAAACGATAAAACAGAGGACGGAAGCGAAGCAAAACTTCCGGTAGACCTTAAAGTAAGCTATAAACTGGACGGAGTAAATGTTACACCTTCAGAACTTGAGGGTAAGGACGGACATTTAAAGATTACCTGCGAGTTCACGGACAACCAGTATGAGATGAAGGACATAAACGGCAAGGAAGAGAAGATATATGTTCCTTATCTTGCAAGTCTTGTAACTGTTATGGATGATGAGACCTATTCAAATGTAAAGGTGTCAAGCGGAAAGGTTACATACGACGGAACAAGGTATGCAATTCTTGGCCTGGCATTCCCCGGACTTTCAGAGGATATGGGAGATGCTATAAACAGCATCGACATCCCCAATAAGATTGAACTTGAGGCCGATGTAAAGGATTGCGAACCCGCAGGCTTATATCTTTTGGTTTCTGATTCGATTTTCTCAAACATGGACCTTGATACAGATACAGAAGTGGGAAAACTTACGGATGCCATGGGACAGCTTTCTGATGCTGTAAAGCAGCTTATGGACGGATCATCAAAGCTCTATGACGGACTTGGTGAACTGGAAACAGGTGCCGGCAAGATCAGTGACGGAGTAACCAAGCTTTCAGACGGACTTAATCAGATTGATGCCAATTCCGCAGCTTTAAACGATGGAGCATTACAGGTGTTCAACGCACTTCTTTCAACTGCTACACAGCAGATAAATGCCGCCGGCGTTTCAGTTCCTGCACTTACGGTTGATAACTATAACGATGTAATTAACGGAGCCATCAATCAGATTTCAGGTACTGATGTGGCAGGAACAGCAAGAGCAAAGGTTGAATCAGAAGTAAGAAAACAGGCGAACGCCAACTCAGCAGCCATCAGAGCACAGGCTGAGGGACAGGCAGAGGCCAAGATCAGAAGCCAGGTTGAAGCAGCATATATGCAGGCCATTACTGCTGAGGTACAGAATCAGTATATGCAGGGCTGCCAGGCAGCTGTTGAAGCCAACAGAAGTGCTATTGAAGCCGGCGTTAAGGCTCAGGTACTGGCCGCTGCAGGTATTGATGAAGCAACTTACAATGCACTTGACGAGACAGACCCTGCTCAGGCAGCAACAAAAGCGGCTATTGATGAGCAGATTACTTCAAATGTTGAATCAACTGTCAGTGAAAAAGTAAATGAAGCTTATGCTTCCAAGGCTCAGGATATAGATGATACAATTCAGGCAACATATGCTTCAAAAGCAAGTGAAATTGACGCCAAGGTAGCAGCCATGGCTGCAGATCCTTCCGTGCAGGCACAGATTGATGCAGGTATCGAAAGCGGTATCGTAGATACAATCAACAGCACATACAACTCAGCAGATGTACAGAGCCAGATTGCAGCAGGTAATGCAAAGGTATCAAGCGGAGTACAAAGCCTCAGAAATCTTCAGAATCAGCTTAACTCATATGCTCAGTTCTATCAGGGCATTCAGACCTATACCGGTGCAGTCGGACAGGCTGCAGCAGGAGCAGTTCAGCTTAAGGATGCTATGCCTGAATTCGTACAGGGCGTTGAGGCATTGAGAAACGGTCAGGGTCAGCTCTCAGACGGTATCAAGAAGTTTGACGAAGATGGTATCGAAGAGTTAAACGGTGTCGTTGAAGACAATGTGGAAGGCCTTGCAGAAAGATTTGCAGCAATGACAGATGTGGCTGCAAGTCATAATAAATACGATGAAGCAGGTTCCGAAAAGAACGGAGTCAAGTTCATCTATAAAGTAAGCGTATCAGATTAATTCTCTCCCCTTTTTTGGGCCCCCTAAGGCGAAAGCCTTAGGGGGTTTTTTTTATGACAAAAACTAATTTACTATTTTTATGGGTTTTGTGTTAAAATGTACTTTGAGTTTTTACGTGCTTAGGAGGATTTATTAGTTTTGCGCAGTTTATCAGAAGAGATTAACAGAAGAAGAACATTTGCGATCATATCCCATCCCGATGCCGGTAAAACAACACTGACAGAGAAGTTCTTGCTCTATGGCGGGGCCATTAACCTTGCCGGAAGCGTAAAGGGCAAAGCCACTGCCAGACATGCCGTATCGGACTGGATGGAAATAGAGAAGGAGAGAGGTATTTCCGTTACCTCCTCTGTTTTGCAGTTTGAATATGATGATTTTTGCATCAATATCCTTGATACCCCGGGCCACCAGGACTTCTCCGAGGATACTTACAGAACCCTTATGGCTGCAGATTCCGCTGTAATGGTTATCGACGGAGCAAAGGGTGTAGAGCCTCAGACAAGAAAACTTTTCAAGGTCTGCGGTATGAGAGGTATTCCTATTTTTACCTTTATTAATAAGATGGACAGAGATGCAAACGATACATTTGACCTTTTGGATGATATCGAAAAGGAACTTGGAATTGCCACATGTCCCATTAACTGGCCCATTGGCTCCGGTAAGAGCTTCCAGGGCGTTTATGACAGGGACATGAAGAGCGTTTACACATTCTCTGATACAGAAAAGGGTACTAAGGAGGGTAAGACCACCTGTGTGCCTACGGCCGACAGAGATGCCCTTGTTAATACTATCGGAGAGGAGGCTGCAGACAAGCTTCTTGAGGAGATTGAACTTCTTGAGGGAGCCGGTGCAGAGTTTAACCTCGAGGAGGTTCAGGCAGGAAAGCTTACTCCTGTATTTTTCGGGTCTGCACTTACCAACTTCGGTGTAGAAATCTTCCTGCAGCATTTCCTTAAAATGACAACAACACCTCTTCCCAGAGTTGCGGATATCGGTGTGATTGATCCCGTAAAGAATGATTTCTCCGCCTTTGTATTTAAGATTCAGGCCAACATGAACAAGGCACACAGAGACAGAGTCGCTTTCATGAGAATATGTTCCGGAAAGTTTGATGCCTCTATGGAAGTCCGTCATGTTCAGGGAGATAAAGTTATGCGTCTCTCACAGCCTCAGCAGATTATGGCAGATGAGAGGAAAATTCTTTCTGAAGCCTATGCAGGTGATATTATCGGTGTATTTGACCCCGGTATTTTTGCCATAGGCGATACTCTTTGCATGTCTAAGGAGAAATTCAGATACGAGGGTATTCCTACCTTCGCACCTGAGCATTTTGCGAGAGTCCGTCAGATGGATACCATGAAGCGTAAGCAGTTCGTTAAGGGTATTACTCAGATAGCTCAGGAAGGTGCAATACAGATTTTCCAGGAGTTTAATACAGGACTTGAAGAGATTATTGTGGGCGTTGTAGGTGTACTACAGTTTGATGTTCTCAAATACAGACTTGAGAATGAGTATAACGTGGAAATCAAACTGGAGCCTTTGCCCTATGAACATATAAGATGGGTTGAGAATAAAGATATCGACCTTAAATCCATAAACGGAACTTCGGATATGAAGAGAATTAAGGACCTTAAAGACAATCCGCTGCTTTTGTTTGTAAATGCATGGAGCGTAGGTATGACTTTGGAACGTAATCCGGGTCTTGTCTTATCCGAATTTGGAAAGAACTAGTGAAAAAGTTTCTAAAAAACCTTCTTGCAATTGTATTACTGTTTGCTGCAATTGATCTTTTTATTTGGTCCGGGGGAGTAAATATATTTAAGCTTCCTTATTTTGCGGGACAGCCGGAGACTTTGGGTATAGTACCCGAAGACAGCGGAACCGGCGGAATAGCCTGGGAAGATATGGAAGTAACCGGAGAAGAAAAGGTCGATGACGGTGAACCTTACGAAAAGGTTGAGGTTACCGGTGCCGAGGCTGACAAGTACGATGAGTATCTGTCTGAGTGCTTTGCCTACAGAACACTTGATGCCGAGATGAAGAAAGCATACATCGAGGTCTTCGCTGCCATGATAAAGCACGAAGAGACAGTGGACATGTCTGTACTTGACATCGATAAGTTACACCTTGCCTTTCAGTGCGTAATGATTGATCATCCCGAGATTTTCTATGCTGAGGGATATTCCTATTCCCAGTATACGAGAGGAGATCAGGTTACGAGACTTACTTTTACTCCTACTTATATATGCACGGAAGAAGAAGCGGAAATGCTTGAGGAGGAAATGGAAAAGGTCATTTCCGAGATCCTTTCGGGGGTCAGCAAGGATGCAGACGATTACACCAAGGTTAAATACGTTTATGAATATCTGGTTCACTCTACAGAGTATGATATGAGTGCTCCGGATAATCAGAATATATGCTCGGTTTTCCTCAACAACAGAAGTGTGTGTCAGGGGTATTCAAAGGCAACACAGCTTCTTTTAAACAGGATGGGTGTGGAATGCACTCTGGTTACCGGTGTTGTTAACACAACTGAGGGCCATTCCTGGAATTTGGTGAAGATGGATGGAGATTATTATCATCTGGACACCACCTGGGGAGATGCATCCTATCAAAGCATTGAGGGCGAGGATGAAGAGTGGTTAAGGAATCTGGATATAGTCAATTACGATTATTTTGGTGTTTCCACATCGGAGATTCAAAAGACTCATGTGATTGATAATCCCATCGAGCTTCCAAACTGTACGGCTTCGGCCTGCAATTACTATGTCAGAGAGGGATGCCTGCTCAGTGGTCCCGATAAGGACAAACTTGGCAGTATATTCAGTGCACATCCCATAGTGCGTGACGGAAGCACAATTGTAAAGTGTACAGACAGGCTTACATATGACTGGCTGATGAATTATTTGATCACAGAATCAAGGGTTTTTGATTATGTTGAAAGCGGGGGCGGAAGCATCGGTTATGCCCAAAACGAAGACGCTTTGTCTTTGACCCTATGGCTGGACGATTAATTCAACCTTTGTTATAATTATAAATTGTGATAGAAGTTATTTTGAACCTAAGGAGGACTTCAAATCAATGGAGAAAGAAAACGTTAGAAATACATACGATTTACAGGATGACGATACAAAAGGCAGCGTTAAAATTGCAGATGACGTTGTTGGAATGATAGCAGCTATAGCAGCAACCGAGGTTGAAGGTGTAAGCGCTATGGGCGGAAACCTTACCGACGAAATCATGAGCAAGATAGGAATGAAGAATCTGTTCAAGGGTGTTAAGATTGATGTCTTTGAGCGCAGAGTTTCTATTGATATGGCTATTACCATGGAATACGGTTACAACATTCCCACCACATGCCAGCTCGTACAGAATAAAGTTAAACAGTCTGTTGAGAACATGACAGGTCTTACTGTTACAGATGTGAATGTTCGTATTGCTTCCATCAAGGTTAATAAGGACAAGTAAGATGACAAGACATGAACTGAGAGAACAGGTTTTTAAATTGCTTTTCCGCGTGGAGTTCAATGTTCCTGAGGACATGGATGAGCAGGTAAAGCTTTTTATGGAGGACATAGATAATCACGCCTCCGAGAAAGAAAACGAAGAAATAAACAAAAAGTATGTGGCAGTCAAGGAACATCTTTCCGAGATTGATGCCATGATTAACGATAAAGCAGAGAATTGGTCTGTAGAGCGTATGGGAAAGGTAGAGCTTACCATTCTTCGCCTGGCTATATTCGAAATGAAATTCGATGATGACGTACCGGTAAACGTAGCCATCAACGAAGCAGTAGAACTTGCGAAGAAGTTTGGACAGGATAACTCGGGAGCCTTTGTTAACGGAATACTTGCCAAATTTGCATAAGGAATGACATGCAGCAGAATGTTTATACGGTTTCACAGGTAAATTCGTATATCAAGAATATGTTCGCCCAGGATTACATGCTTAACAGCGTGCTGGTGAAGGGCGAGGTCAGCAACTGCAAATACCATTCTTCGGGACATATATATTTCACTTTGAAGGACGCTTCCGGCGTGATTGCCTGCGTAATGTTTGCGTCCTCCAGAACCGGGCTGAAGTTTCGGATGGAGGAAGGAATGCAGGTAATTGTTGGCGGAAGCATTGCTGTTTTTGAGAGAGATGGCAAGTATCAGCTATATGCCAAGAAGATTACCGCTGACGGCGAAGGGGATTTGTACCTTAAGTTTGAACAGCTCAAAAAAGAGCTTTCGGAGCAGGGAATGTTTGATCCCTGTTATAAACAGCCAATCCCTCAGTTTGTACGTAAGCTTGGAGTTGTTACAGCCCCTACCGGAGCTGCGGTTCAGGATATAATCAATATTTCAAAGAGACGAAACCCATATATCCAGATTATTCTGTATCCTGCAATTGTGCAGGGTGAACTGGCGGCCGACAGTATTGTGGCAGGCATCCATGCCCTGGAAAAAGAAGGGGTGGACGTTATGATAGTGGGAAGAGGCGGAGGTTCAATTGAGGACTTATGGGCCTTTAATGAGGAAAAAGTAGCGAAAGCTGTTTTTGACTGCAGTATTCCCATAATATCTGCGGTGGGACATGAAACAGACACCACGATAATTGACTTTGTGTCTGATTTAAGAGCGCCGACTCCGTCGGCTGCGGCTGAACTTGCAGTGTTTGAACTGGCTGCACTGGATGAAAGATTTAACGATGCTTATAACCGTCTTGTAAGAGAGATGGATCTGGTTATTAAGAGGGAAAGACGGAAGGTTGAGAACGGAATTTCAAGACTTAACGCTGTGAGCCCCCAATCCAAAATCAGAGAGAAGAGAACATATCTGATTAAACTTGAGGACAATCTCAGCTCAGGAATGGAGAGGGTTCTCAGAAACAGACGTCACAGACTGGATATTTTTATCGAGAAGATGAACGGCCTTTCACCTATAAATAAGATGAGCACAGGTTTTGCCTATGTTTCTGACGGCTCAGGCAAGATGGTGAAGGACGTTAATAGCGTTAATAAGGGCGATAAGCTTGATCTTCGACTTGTTAACGGCATAGTTCATACAACAGTTGATTCCACAGAGGAAGCTTTGTTTTAAGAGGGAAATATGGCAGAAGAAAAACAGATGACATTGGAAGAATCCTTCGAGGCTCTCGAAGAGATTATTGAGAAACTGGAAGATGATGAAACTCCTTTGGAGGAGGCTTTCAACCAGTATAAGAAGGGAATGGACCTACTAAAGAACAGTAACGAGCTTATTGACCGGGTTGAGAAACAGGTCAAGGTTCTTACGGGTGAGGATCAGGCAGATGAGTGATTTTCAGAAAGATTTACCTGCAAAAGTAGATGAGATAGAAAAGATCATCAAGGAATATCTTCCAAAGGAAGACGGTTTCCAGAAGACGGTAATTGAAGCAATGAACTACAGCATCCTGTCGGGAGGCAAAAGACTACGCCCCATGCTTATGTGGGAAACCTACAAGATGCTTGGAGGAACAGGTGATGTAATTAAGCCTTTTATGGCAGCAATCGAAATGATTCACACCTATTCCCTTATTCATGATGACTTGCCCTGTATGGACAATGACGAGTACAGAAGAGGCAGAAAGACCACCCATGTGGTGTACGGAGAAGCCATGGCGGTGCTGGCGGGTGACGCTCTTTTAAACTTCGCTTTTGAAACGGCAACCAAGGCTTTTGGACTGGTGGATGAAAAAGACGCCACAATGCTTTCAAGGGTTGCAAAAGCCATCAGAATTCTTGGCATGAAGGCCGGAATCTACGGAATGGTTGGCGGACAGTGCGTGGATGTGGAAGCGGAGAAGGAAGAACTGGACATTTCCGGCGATATGCTTATGTATATCCACAAGAATAAGACAGCAGCCCTCATAGAAGCTTCCATGATGATTGGTGGTCTCCTTGCGGGAGCTGACGGGGCTGCAGTGAAGAATCTTGAGAAGTGCGCCGAGAACGTGGGAATAGCCTTCCAGATTCAGGACGATATCCTCGATGTTATCGGAACTCTTGAGGAGCTTGGCAAACCCATCGGCAGCGATGCCAAGAATAACAAGAAAACATATGTAACCATCTTCGGAATGGACAGGGCAGAGCGCGACGTAACCACCCTTTCCGAGGAGGCTATTTCGAGCATTGAAAGTGTAGACAAGAACAATAAGGGAGAATTCCTTAAGAAACTTATTATTTCCCTTATTCACAGAACCAGATAGATCACAAACTGACTATAAGGAAGTGAAAGTAATTGTTACTTGAGCAGATAAACAATCCTAATGATATAAAGACAATCGATCCGGATGACTATGATATTCTCGCGGAGGAGATAAGAGAGTTTTTGATTGACAAGATAAGTGAAACGGGAGGACACCTGGGGTCAAACCTTGGCGCTGTTGAGCTTACCATGGCACTTCATCTTTCTCTTAATCTGCCGAAGGACAAGATTATCTGGGATGTTGGGCATCAGTCCTATACCCACAAGCTTCTCACCGGAAGACGAGAAGGCTTCGACACCTTAAGGAAATACGGAGGAATGAGCGGTTTTCCCAAGAGAAAGGAATCGGACTGCGACTGCTTCGATACGGGTCATAGTTCCACATCCATTTCCGCCGGTTTAGGAATGGTAAAAAGCCGGGATCTCCTTGGTGAGGATTCCTATATTGTCTCCGTCATCGGCGACGGTTCCGTTACCGGAGGCATGGCTTACGAGGCTTTAAACAATGCCTCTCAGCTTGATACGAATTTTATTGTTGTCCTTAACGACAACAATATGTCCATTTCCGAGAATGTGGGAGGCGTGTCAAAGTACCTCAATAACATTCGTACGGCTGACGGATATTTGAACATTAAAGAAGATATTTACAACGTAATCAGAGGAGTTCCCATGGTGGGAGACTCCATGGTTGACAAAATAAGAAAAGCAAAGAGTTCGGTTAAACATCTGGTTATTCCAGGAATGTTTTTCGAGGATATGGGAATCACATATCTGGGACCTGTGGACGGACATAACATTCCTGCGCTTTTGCAGGTATTCAGAGAGGCAAAGCGTGTTAAGGGTGCAGTACTTGTACATGTTCTGACACATAAGGGCAAGGGCTTTGGACCTGCGGAGAGACATCCCGCAAGATTCCACGGAACAGAGCCTTTTGACATTGAGACCGGACTGCCCATCAAACTTCGTACCAAAGCTAACTACACGGACATTTTCTCTACCGTTATGGTCAAAATGGGGGAGAGAAACGACAGAGTCTGTGCAATTACCGCAGCCATGCCTGACGGTACGGGACTTAAGAGATTCAGGAACGTTTATCCCAAGAGATTTTTTGATGTGGGAATAGCTGAGGAGCATGCGGTTACTTTTGCTGCCGGTCTGGCGGCGGGAGGAATGATTCCTGTTGTTGCCATTTACTCGTCTTTTCTTCAAAGGGCATATGATCAGATAGTTCATGATGTATGTCTTCAGAAGCTGCCCGTTGTCTTTTGTATAGACAGAGCAGGTATTGTGGGAAGCGATGGTGAAACACACCAGGGTATTTTTGATATTTCATATCTCTCAAGTGTTCCGGGGATGACAATAATGGCACCCAAGAACAAGTGGGAGCTTTCCGATATGATTAAATATGCCGTTGCCTTTGGAGGACCTATTGCAATCCGTTACCCCAGAGGCGAGGCCTATGATGAGTTACGCGAGTTCAGAGCTCCCGTAGAGTTTGGCAAAGGCGAATGGATTTACAGGGAGAAAGACATTGCGCTTGTGGCTCTGGGAAGCATGGTTAAGACCGCTGTTACCGTCAGAGAGAACCTTAAATTCATGGGTTATAACTGCAGCATTATAAATGCCAGATTCGCAAAGCCCGTGGATAAGGAGATAATCGAAGAGGCAACAAAGGACCACAATCTTGTTGTTACACTGGAAGAGAATGTGGCTAGCGGCGGATTCGGAGAGAAGGTCTTCGATGTGCTTTACGACATAGGATTTAAGGGTAAGAGCCTTAAGGTCTGTATCCCCGATGAGTATGTGGAGCACGGTAATGTTGATATTCTCAAAAAAGAAATCGGCATAGATGCGGGAACGATTATCGACAGAATCCTTGCAAAGATTGACGAATAGTCGAGAGGTTTATTTTTGAAAGAAAGATTGGA
>Ga0129306_1000245_pt1 | contig 94431 bp, 73 predicted proteins | sample P827metagenome_FD_94438 | JGI IMG/M metagenome (GOLD analysis project Ga0129306, IMG submission 94438) | Capybara group fecal microbial communities from Wisconsin, USA - P827 metagenome | ecosystem: Host-associated > Mammals > Digestive system > Large intestine > Fecal | place: USA: Wisconsin...
AAGCAAGTTGTGGTCTGGAATTTAGGAATCTTAAAAACCGGACCACAGTAGAAAAGCAAGTAGTGGTCTGAAATAAAGGAATCTTAAAAACCGGACCACGGTAGAAAAGCAAGTTGTGGTCTGAAATAAAGGAATTTTAAAAACCGGACCACAGTAAAAAAGTAAGTTGTGGTCTGGAATAAAGGAATCTTAAAAACCGGACCATAGTAAAAAAGCAAGTAGTGGTCTGAAATAAAGGAATCTTAAAAACCGGACCATGGTAGAAAAGCAAGATGTGGTTTGGAATTTAGGAATCTTAAAAACCGGACCACGGTAGAAAAGCAAGTAGTGGTCTGGAATTTAGGAATCTTAAAAACCGGACCATAGTAAAAAAGCAAGTAGTGGTCTGAAATAAAGGAATCTTAAAAACCAGACCATGATAGAAAAGCAAGATGTGGTCTGGAATTTAGGAATCTTAAAAACCGGACCACAATTGTTATGAAAGTAGTGGTCTGAAATATCTACCTTGACAGAAGAAGACCATCAATGAAAAGTAATATAATAGTATAATAAGAAATTGGTGATAGTTTTATAAATTTATTTAATGTTTTTATCACGAAATAATGTCAACCTAATGTTCGCACATTAGGTTGACGAATGGCTACGGATGGAGTATAATTGTTGCTGTTGTAATAATTTTAATAAAAAAGGATGGTTTAATTATGACGGAAATGAATAATACACTGGAAAACAGAAATGAATTAGGTGAAGAGAAGACCCTGCTTACAGTAAAGGACATGACATTAGTTGCTGTATTTGCAGCTATTGTTACAGTATGTTCATTTATAAGAATTCCATTAGGAGCAATACCTTTTACGCTTCAGACTCTTGGGGTATTTACAGCTGCGGGTATACTTGGAGTAAAGCGAAGTGTGATTTCAATGGTGATTTATGAATTGTTAGGTCTTGTGGGAATTCCAGTATTTGGTGGTAAAGGTGGTTTATCTGTAATTGTAGGACCAACAGGTGGCTATATTACAGGTTTTATTTTTACAGTTTTAATAGCAGCATTTATTATTGATAATGTGAAAGTAAGTAATGATAAATTAAAGTATGGTATTTATTTTATATCTTTTATAATTGGAGATGTGATTTGCTTTGTTTTAGGAACTATACAATTTATGTTAGTAAGTGGTAACAGTTTATCAGTTTCACTTACCTACTGTGTTACACCGTTTATTATTCCAGATATTGCAAAGGCAGTAGTGGCAGTGATTATTTCTCTTAGAGTGAAAAGTGCTTTGAATGGCAAGGTTTAGTAAAGGAAGAATAGAAAAGGGATACTACATTGATACATCAGATATATTAGATGATAATAAAGTGAAAGAATTCACAGTTGAATAGTGTTGCAGGTTATATATAGTTTATATTTATAATGAGCATTAGTTTAATGCTATAACCGTAAACTTGAATTAAAACGCCTTAAATGTTATTATTGAAGAACAAAAATATAATAGCAGAAAGGCGTTTTATTATGAGTGATTTTAAGATTAATACAAAGTGCGTACAGGGGGGATATACTCCAGAAAATGGAGAACCTCGTCAGATTCCAATTATCCAGTCTACTACATTTAAGTATAATACAAGTGAAGACATGGGTAAATTATTTGACCTTGAAGCTTCTGGATATTTTTATTCAAGACTCCAGAACCCAACATGTGATATGGTAGCAGCTAAGATTGCTGAACTTGAAGGTGGTTGTGCAGCTATGCTTACATCATCAGGACAGGCAGCAAATTTCTTTGCAATGTTTAACATTTGCCAGAGCGGCGATCATATGATTGCATCATCAAGTATCTATGGTGGAACATTTAACCTTATTGCTGTAACAATGGCTAAGATGGGGATTGAAACAACATTTGTTTCACCTGACTGCAGCGAGGATGAACTTAGAGCAGCATTTAAGGATAACACAAAGTTAGTATTTGGTGAGACTATTGCTAACCCAGCACTGACTGTTTTAGATATTGAAAAATTTGCTAAGATTGCACATGAGAATGGTGTGCCTCTTATTATTGATAATACATTCCCAACACCTGTTAACTGCAGACCTATCGAATGGGGCGCTGATATCGTAACACATTCAACAACTAAGTATATGGATGGCCATGGTAGTGCAGTAGGTGGTGTCGTTGTTGATTCAGGCAACTTCGATTGGATGGCTCATAAGGAGAAATTCCCAGGTCTTTGTACACCTGATGAATCATATCATGGACTTACATATGCTGAGAAATTTGGTCAGCAGGGTGCTTTCATTACAAAGTGTACAGCCCAGCTTATGAGAGATTTGGGATGCAAACAGTCACCTAACGATGCGTTCATCTTAAACCTTGGTCTTGAAAGTTTACATGTGCGTATGGCTAGACACGTTGAAAACGGTCAGGCTTGTGCGGAATTCTTAAATAGCCATGATAAGATTACAAAGGTTTCATATAGTGGTCTTAAGGGTGATAAGTATTATGAACTTGGACAGAAGTATTTGCCAAATGGTGGATGTGGCGTTGTTTCATTTGAGTTAAAGGGTGGAAGAAGTGAAGCTGAAAAATTCATGAAGGCTCTTAAACTTATTGCAATTGAAACACATGTTGCTGATGCCAGATCATGTTGCTTAAATCCAGCAACTTCAACACATAGACAGTTAACAGATGAACAGCTTAAGGATGCAGGTATCCCAGCAGGTTTGGTTCGTTTATCATGTGGCCTTGAAGATAAGGAAGACTTAATTAAGGATTTAAAGCAGGCATTAGCTTCAATTTAGTAAGTCGGAGTTTGGTATGGGGCAGAATAATAATCAAAAAAATGTAAAGAAGAATAGCGATGATAATTTATCCATATTACCAGAGGATGCCAGTGTGTTAACAAGACTTTCGGTTTTGTTTGGCATTCTTTTGATTGCGCTTATTGTCGTAATTGTTGTTATTAAGATATTTTTCTGGGTTAAAAACGACATGAATACCAAAGCCATAAGTTATGTATCACAAGCTGAATACTATGGTGAATTGGTTGAAACAGTAAGCCTTGTGGAAGACTATTCAAAATTGGATGATGGTTTTCTTGCCAGTCTAAAAGATAATTGTCAATATATAGTGAAAAAATATAAAAGTGTATCTCCAACTTCAGAACAGATTTGCGGAATACTTTTAATGGACAGATATTATGATTTTGGTAAGCAAGAGGAGCTTATTAAGTATTTGAACAAGTATTATGATTCAGATACAAAAATGTTTACCTCTGTTAAAAATGAAGAAGTAGCTGAAGAAGAAAAAGTAAGTTGTACACTTCATATAGCTCATATTTTAAGAAGATACGATGATGTCCTTGAAAAATATGAAGTTTATGATGGATTGTCCATTTGGTTTAATGAAAAGGTTAAATCAGGAGCAATAGAAGAGAATGCGGATATTCTTTCAGATATTTTTTATTATATGTATGATGAGAACAAACAGAGCATGCTTAACTATGAAGAACTGGAAGATTATCTTGTAAAAGAAGTTGTTAGTTATAAGAGCAAAATTGATATTGATAATTTAGAATATAACTTATCTGAGGTAATCATGGCAAAGAAATTATCAGTATATAGACAGGTTTTCTTAAATAAGAGTGATTATGTAGATAGTGCCACGGAAATATTTGAGGAAATAGATAAAAAGAGCGGTTTTATGGCTGATGGTTATGGTATTCTTCTTCCATATGCTATTAACAATACCCTAACCTATGTAAATGATATAGAAGAAAACAGTTTCTTTACAGAAAATGTTGGCGATGTATTATATAAATACTATGAGACATTTTTAAAGTATAAGGATTAACTAATGATACAGTATATATTTGGAGATGGAAAAGGAAAAACTACTTCTGCCATAGGAAGTGCCATAAGAATGGCTGGAATAGGCAAAAGTGTTTTAATAACTCAGTTTTATAAAAATAATGATTCATCTGAGGTTCAAGTATTAAAATCAATAAAAAACATAGAGTATGTTTCTCAGACTATGAGTTTTACATTGTTTGAAGATAATGAGGAAGTTCTTAAAAAACTATCTGATAGTTATGTAAACTTACTTAAAGGCATTATTGATAAGAGCAATGAAAAAGAATACGGAATGATAGTATTGGATGAGTTTCAATATTTATATGAAAAATCATTTTCGGATTTAGAAAAAATCAAGATTAAAAAATGGTTAAAAGATGTTTCAATAAATACAGAAGTAGTAATAACTGGTCATTCAATAAATGAAGAATTGTTGATCCTATCTGATTATGTATCAGAGATAAAAAAAATAAAACATCCATACGATAAAGGCATAGATGCCAGGAAAGGTGTGGAGTATTAAAATAAGATAATAATTAAGGTTGCCGAAAGGCAGTAACGAGGAATCCGGTAAAAGCCGGAGCTGTTGCCACAACTGTGAGTGGAGGAGTTTTCATCAAGAAAACTCCGGAACGACTTGGCGTAGCCTGAAAGGCTACGGTCGAAGACCTAAGCTGCGTATACAAGACGCAGCTTAGCCATGTTGTGAAGTAGAGAAAGCGTAGATGGAGTTTTCATCAAGAAAACTCCGGAACGACTTGGCGTAGCCTGAAAGGCTACGGTGGGAAGAGTTATTTTTCACTGTGTGTTCCATTGGTGCAGATGTAACACATGGGAAGGAACTTAACTTAAATCCACAAGCCAGGAGACTTACCTTAATTAATAATATATTAAACAGATTGGGCAAAATCTGTTAAAAGAAGGAGATAACTAATGAGAAAAATCAAACAGATTTTGTCATTAGTTCTTTCAGTGTCTTTAATAGCAAGTTATGCACCTAACGTTGCATTAGCTGACAATGAAGGAAGTAATGACGTAAAAGAAGTTAAAGTTAATGTATCGGCACAGGCAAATTATGCATTTATAGTGCCAAATCAGACAATTACAGTGGCTGCAGATGCAGCAGAAAGCTATGGTTACACAGATGATCAGGGAGCAAGCGGTGACGTTACAGCTCTTGATGTTTTGGTATGTGCTACTAAAATCGCTTATGGCGATCTATTTAGTGAGGAAACCAAAGATGATTATCTTGTTGTAAACAAGAGTGCTTATGGTTATTCCATATCAACATTATTTGGTGAAGAGACATATAATGTTGGTTTTTTTATTAATGGAAAACAGCCACATGATGATGTATTAATACCATCAGGCTGGGGTGATTATTATACAGGTTATACTGTGGGTGATGCCCTTGTTAATACTGGTGATGATGTGGAGTTTGTTATATATCAGGATGAATCTGCTTTGGATTTAAAGGTTAATGCCACATATAATAATAAAGATTTAAACTATGCTACCATTGCAGCTGGTGAAGAAATCGAAGTAGAGACAACTGGTTATTGGATTGGATATTATGGATGTAATACCGATGAGTTTATTGAGAGTCAGACTATGCCAGTTGAAGATGTACAGTATGCAATACTTGATGATTATGGTAACTACGAACTGATAGATAATGCCATAACTGATGAGGATGGTATTACCTCATTAAAATTTGATACTCCCGGCAAATATAAGATAACAGCAGTTGGAACTAGTGAGTATTCGTATATTTTTATGCCATATTTTGAGATTAATGTTGTGGATGAAGTAGAACCTACCATCAAAGACGATATTTATCTTCAGTATGATTTTAAGGAATTATCCATTGGGGAAAGTGCAAGAATTTACCCAAGAAGAGTTGAGCAGATTATTAAAAATGATACAGCTGGCGTTGCGTATGTGGTAAGACCAAGATTTGATTTTGAAATTGTAAGTGGTGACAGTGTAAAGTTATCAAAGAATTACAGTACTGATGGCACATATGTAGAGGCAGTTAAGGCTGGTACAACAATTGTTAAAGTAACATATGATTCATGTTTTGCATATGAAAAAACATATGCTTCAATTTTTGAAGCAAATACTGCATACGTTGTATTTGATGTTCCAGCAAATGATTCAGAAATAACCATAGATTCAGGTATTGATTTTACAAGTTATGATACAGTTTATTTTGTAGAAGGTGATAGTACTGACTTTACATTTACTCCTACAGTAACCGGAGCAGAAAGTTTTGAAGTAACAGTTAATGGTGAAGTAGTAAATGGTACTGATGGAGCATATACAGCAAAACTTAAAAATAGAGATAATATTATTGGTATTGTTGCTACAGATAGTGATGGTAATACAAAGAGTTTTTATCAGACTGTAGCTGCAAGAAAGATTGAGATTAATGTTGTGGATGTTACAAGTGATAATTTTGAAACAGGTGATGAAATTCAGATTTCATTTAGTGGTATCACACTTCCTGTTTATAAACTAGCTGGTATTTATAATCCATCATCCTATATGCCTGCATGGGGCGGAAAAGCAAGCTTTGTAAGTTATACTCTTGATAATTATGAGGGAGTTACATATATTGATGGTGCTGGCAAGACAGTGGAATGCAGTGATGGTGAAGTAAAGGGTTATGGTAAACAGTATGACATTACCAATTATAATACCATTACATTAACATTTGCCGAGGATGGAGAATATAATCTTTCTCTTGGTAGAATTTTTGAATCCTGGTGGGGATCAGGACTTGGTGCTGACAAGCTTGTTGAAAATGGTGGAAAGCCTAATTTAAATGCACCTGTTCTTGAAGATTATTTTGATACGCTTCCTGATATTAAAATTCAGATTAGCGAATCCGACGCAAAGAAGATTGAGAGACTTGAAAAGGAAGTTAAAGAATTACAGAGTAAGTATGATGAACTTAAAGATACTTATGATGAAGTTAAGGAAGCATATGATGAATTAAAGGAAAGTGATGATTCATTAAAAGCAGAATTAGATAGATTATCAAAAGAACTTAAAGATGCAAGTGATGAACTTGAAAGTACAAAAACTGAACTTGAGAATACAAAGAAAGAACTTGAAGATGCAAAGGCTGCATTAGAGGAAGCAACTAAGGAACCTGAAAATACTGGTGATGAACATACAGGTAATGAAAACACAGATACATCAGAAGATGATGGTAAAGGTAGTGATGTATCAAATGATAATTCGAAAGAAATTTTAAAGAATGTTGTTAATGTTGCTTCATCAAAAGTAAAAGGTTTCAAGGTAAAGAAATCCGGTAAGAAAGCAAAACTTAGCTGGAAAAAAGTTGAGGGTGCAACAGGTTACCTTGTATACAGAAAAGCAGGTAAAGGTAAGTTCAAATTAATTAAGACCTTAACTGGTGAAGATAAAGTTAAATTTACAAATAAGAAACTTAAGAAGAAGACTTATAAGTATAAGGTTGTTGCTTTTATTGAAGTGGACGGCAAAAAAGTATTAAGCAAGTCTTCAAAGGTTAGAAAAATTAAGATAAAGAAATAGAGGCAAAATGGTAACGAAGAAAAAGTTTTTTGCATGGATATTAATATGCGCGTTGATTATTAATTTAATACCGAATTATACAAAAGCATCTGATAAAATAGATGTCTATTTCACATGCGAAAAATCTATCTTGGGGCAGGGACTGATTGTTGGTCCCTGCAAGGTTACCGTTGATAAAGGAAGTCTTGCTTCTGAGGTTGTAGATAAAGTATTTGCCGAAAATAATATTAAATATGAGTATGATGGAAAACTCACAGATGGATTCTATCTTTCAGGTATTAAAAATGTTGATAGTGGAAAACTGGATTTTCCAGAGCTGATTAAGGATAATTATAATACAGCAAAAGTAACTACTAATGATTATTACCCTAATCTTGAACAGAAATCCTATACGGATTATTCGGGATGGTATTACTATGTAAATGGTAAGGCAGCAAATGTTGGAATGTCTGGATACGAGGTAAGTGATGGGGATGTAATCAGATTACAGTTTACTCTTTTTGATTATGGACTTGATTTGGAACTTTCAGCAAATAGAGACAATCTAATAAAGGCCTTATGCAAATATGAGGATAGTGAGTACTATAATAAGGGTTTAAAAGTACTTGCTGATTTTGATAGTTCAAAAAGTGACATAGACACAATAGTTGATAAATTAAAAACATCAGAAGAAACAGAAACCATGAAGGAAACTGAAAGCAGTGGAGATAATGGTAATGGAAATTCTTCAGACGGTAACAAGAATGACAATAAAACAGACAGTAATTCAAACAATAATGTAGGTAACAATAACTCAAACAATAACTCAAACAATAACTCAAACAATAACTCAAACAATAACTCAAACAATAACTCAAACAATAATTCAAACAATAATTCAAATAATAATTCAAACAATAATTCAAATAATAGCTCAAATAATTCAGACAATAATTCAGACAATAATACAAAAAATAAGAATCATGAAGATGATAATAGTTTTGATTATAATGGAAATAATGATGAAGATAGTAATCAAAATGGAAGTTCGGATGAAGGAAGAAATAAAGATAAAAACAAGGGAAAAAACAAGAACAATAATGATGAAAATGTAAGTAATGATACTTTTAAGATAGATTTAACTAAAGATAATGTTATAAAACTTGATGAGGCCATAGAGAGAACTGTAGCATATTATAATGCGTATGATTATGAAGAACCTTTAAGTTTCCAGTGGCCGGTTATTGGAATTTTATATTCAGGAATATCCTCAAGTAAAATCTTGGAGGATTATAAAGAAGATTTCATAGAGTCAATTAAGGATGCTGATTATAATTTATCAGATAGTAAGTATACAGAGTATTCCAAGGCAGTTTTAACATTAACGGCACTTGGGGTAAATGTATATGAGGATTATCCTGAATTACTTGAAAGATTAAAAGAAGAGGATAATGTTAAAAGACAGGGTATAAATGGTAGCATTTGGGCGTTAATTGCCCTATGTAGTGAAGGGGATATATTTGATAATTATAAAGATAATGCCAAGGATTATTATGAGGAAATAGTCTTGCATGTTGGTAGTGATAATGGATTTTCTTTGGATGGAGGGGATGCAGATCCTGATATAACAGCAATGGCAGTTATTGCTCTTTCAAATTATAAATTTAGATTAACGGATAAAAAGAACAAAAAGATTTCATCGGTAATCAATAAGGCAACAGATAAGCTTATAGACATGAGTAATGAAGATGGTGAGTATGAAAGTTATAATACCATTAGTTCTGAAAGTCTTGACTATGTAGCCATTGCAATGGCCATAAGTGAAAATACAGAATTTGATTATAACAGGGCAGTGGAAAATGTTTTGAGTTATGGCTTTGATGATGGAACATTTGCCCATAGTTATGAAGAAAAAGGAAAACAGGGAAATGCCATGGCTACGGAACAGGCATTACTCTTTATGGTTTCCATGAAGATGGCATCAAAAGGTCTAGGGAGATTATTTACAGCCGAAGGCATTGATCTGGTTGTTAATGATGGGAAAACCTTTGAAGATGGTATGGATAGTGATGAAAAGAAAACCCAAGAAAATGTAAGTGATAATAGTGTTAAAAAGACAGAGACGGATGGAAGGAATTCAGGTGGTAAAGCATGGCAAGGATTACTCGTAATAGAATTACTATTTTGCTCATTACTTTTATTATTTGTTTCAACTTTATTATTCTATCTTCATGTAAGAAAAAGGAAGCAGAAAACCAAGTTGAAGTAACCATTAGCATAGACTGTAGTGTAATACTTGATAATTATGATAAATTAAACAGGGAAAAAGAAGAATTCGTTCCTGATGATGGTTGCATTTTAAAGGAAACCAAGGTTAAGGTTAAAGAAGGATCTTCTGTTTTTGATGTTTTAAAAAAGGTTTGTAAGGATAATAAAATCCAGATAGAATCATCCACTTCTCCTGTTTATAAAAGTGTGTATGTTGAGGGTATTAATCAGTTATATGAATTTGATTGTGGTCCCCAATCTGGCTGGATGTATAAGGTTAATGGTGAATTTCCTAATTATGGATGTAGCGCCTATACAGTTGAAGATTGCGATGTGATTGAATGGGAGTACACAGTTTCATTAGGTGATTTGGATTTAAAGTAGAGAAGTTGAGAGGTTTTAATAGTTATTTTAATTTTAGGTGGGTTGCATGAGATATATTTCTAAATTTCATCCCATAATTTTAATATGGTATTTTGGCATGATGATGATTTTCACCATGTCAACTCTTCATATTGGTATGTTAGTATTATCGACTATTTTGGCGGTAATACTTTTATTATTTATGTATGGGATAAAAGTGGTATTTAAAAAGTACATATTAATGGTTCTACCCATGTTTTTGCTAATTGTATTTGTCAATGGAGCTTTCAATCATTATGGAGTTACCAGCCTATATATGTTAAATAATGGTAATAGCATAACCCTTGAGTGCATATTCTTTGGTTTGGTTATGGGATTTATGGTTGTGGGGGTATTATTCTGGTTTTTGGCTCTTAACAGCATTATTTGTACCGATGACATATTGTATCTATTGGGTAAAATCCTTCCGGGTATTTCTCTGATTGTATCCATGAGCCTTAGATTTATTCCTTTGTATAAAAAGAATCTTAAGGAAATAAGAAATAATGCAAGGACTCTCGGCAAATATAATAACAAGTCCTTATGGGGCAAAATCAAATGCGGATATTCTAATTATTCTATTTTATTTTCTCGTTGTTTGGAGGAATCTGTTGAAACAGCAGGAAGCATGCAAAATCGTGGATTTGGTGTTAATATGCGAAGCAATTATCATAATTATCATTTTGGAAGAAGAGAAATAAGACAAGCTTTTTTTCTTTTTGTATGTACAGTTATTATTATGTATGGTTATGTTAAGGGGTATTGTTATGCAAATTATAATCCATATATAACCATTAAAAGCAAAGTTTGGATGTTTATTGCATTTGCCCTTATGGGAATATTTCCTATTGTTGAAACTTTGATTGAGGAAAAACAGTATGCTGGAATTTAGAAACTATTCATTTAGGTATGAAGGAAGTAAGGAAAACATAATAGAGAATGTCAGCTTTAGCGTAAAGAAAGGCGAGGTGGCATTACTTTTTGGACCAAGTGGAAGCGGAAAAAGTACTTTGCTTAGAAGTATTAAGCCTATGTTTAGCAGAAATGGCCATAGAAAAGGTGAGATTATTTTTGATGGTAAAAATATAAATGATCTTACTCCTTTTGAGATGTCTAAAATTGGATATATTAGCCAGGATGTGGAAAACATGATTGTTACTGATAAAGTATGGCATGAACTTGCATTTGGTCTTGAAAATTTAGGGCTTCCTAATAACGAAATTAGATTAAGATGTGGAGAAATGGCAGCATACTTTGGTATAGAAAAATGGTTTGATAAAAAGACCAATCTACTTTCAACCGGGCAAAAACAGTTATTGAACTTAGCATCTGTTATGATTATGCATCCGGATATTTTGATTTTGGATGAACCGATATCTACATTGGATCCTGTGGCAGGTAGTGAAATTCTTGATCGTATTTTTAAATTAAACAGGGATTTTGGAACCACAGTTTTAATGGTTATGCATGAACTTGAAGAAGTATATAATAGAGTTGATAAGGTTATTTTCCTAGATGGTATTGCTAAGGAAGGAAGCAGGGAAGATATTGCAAAATTCTTAATTGATAATAATAACAACCAGGTAAAGGCATTGCCTACTTCTGCAAGATTATATTCAGGAATTCTTGACTACATAGATTCAAAGGATGAAGTGACTCCTATGACTGTGGCAGAAGGTAAAAGATTTGTTGAAGTAAATAAAGACATATTTGATAGATTCTATCTTCCGGATAATACAAATAATAAGAGTAGCGCAGGTAATGCAATCAGGCTTAAAAATATATACTTTAAGTACGAGAAGGATGCAGATTTTATTCTAGAGGACTTTTCCATAAGTATTGATAAAGGAGAAATATATACTCTTATGGGAGGAAATGGATCTGGAAAGAGCACCACGTTGTCCCTTGTTTCTAAACTGCTTAAACCTATGCAGGGAAAGGTATTTATATTTGATAAGGACATAAGTAAACTTAGAGATGATGAACTATATGGAACTTTACTTGGAGTTGTTCCTCAGGAACCAAGAAATCTATTTTTTAAGGATACGGTAATTGATGAACTAAGATCAGACATAAATATGGATGATAAAGGGGAATTACTTAACTATTATATTGATTTCTTTGGAATTAAGAGTATTTTAAATGTTAATCCATTTGACATAAGCGGTGGTGAAATGCAAAAGGTTGCACTTATAAAAGTTTTACTATTAAATCCTCAAATACTAATTTTGGATGAACCAACAAAAGGACTTGATGGCAGCCTGAAAGAGACATTAGCATTTTATTTAAAGGATTTAAAGAAAAAGGGCATTACTATATTGATAGTAAGCCATGACAGTGAATTTGCTGCAAGGGTAAGTGATCGGGTAGGTTTTTTATTTAATAAAAGAATTGTAAGTGAGGGTGTTCCAAGACAATTTTTTAAGAATAATCATTTTTATACTACGCAGGCTTCAAGAATTACAGATGGCATTTATGATGATGTGGTATTAGTAGAGGATTTGCTTCCAAGGGCAAATGATTATGATAATGATATTAATCTTAAGAATAAAGAGAATTCCTTTAATAATCATGGAAAAAACTTATTAAATAATAAAAAAAACAAATTTAGGGAGCTAAAGAATTATCTGATTATTTTTATATGCACATATCTGTTTATGCTAGGCATTAGTAAGACATATGCAAATCAAAACTATTTTGTTTTTAGCATTCTTATATTGGGCTTTTCAATGCTTGGTTTATATTTGTATTTTGAAAAAACACATACCAGTGAAAAAAGAATTGTAATTGTTGCTTCACTTACTGGGCTAAGTGTGGCGGGACGAGTTTTGTTCTATATGGTACCAGGGTTTAAACCAGTGGCAGCTATGAGTATAATTGCAGGTTTTTCCCTTGATCCCTTTAGTGGATTCTTATGTGGAAGTTTATCTGCCTTTTTATCAAATGCTTTTTTTGGACAAGGTTCATGGACGGCATTTCAGATGTTTGGCTTTGGATTATTAGGTTTGATTGGTGGTATTTTAGGAATACTGTCAAGGCATGGTAGTAGACGAGTGAGTATAACAAATGAGGAATTATGTTTAGTGGCATTTGCCGGGTTTTTTACAACATTTGCCGTATATGGTTTTTTAATGAATTTCTTTACAAGTTTAACTGCAGGAAAGGCGATTAAGGAGACATTGTTAATTAATATTGTTTCAGGAATTCCTCTTGATTTAATACATGGACTTTCAACTGCTGTATTTATATTATTAATTGGAAGACCACTAATAAAAAGGGTATATAGAGTTAAGTATAAATATGATATTTAAATGAAATTATTCTTGACAAAAAATAGTATCCGTAAGAAAATATTAATAGGTATTTGCTTTGGGGTGAAGGTAGGCAAAGACTAATAAATTTTATGAGGAGATTGGGGTATGAGACAGTTTCAAATTGAGTATAGTGATGATCAGACTGTTTTAAAGAATCTTAAAAAAGTAAGTATGTGGTGTCGCACAAATGTTATTTCCAATGAGGTTTTTCATATTTTTACAGAGAAGACCGATAAGTATAGGATTAACAAGATTTGTGACATGATTTTGGCAGAATTTCCAAATGCGAAGTTGCTGGGATGTTCAACAAACGGAAATGTACAGGATGGAGGGTTTACCCGTAGGGATACGATTATATGTACAGCTTACGAGTATCCAACAACTAAAGTGGAATTGCTTCAGTTTGAGATGACTGAAAAGACTGAAAAAAAAGTTACGGATAGTTTGATTCAGTATGTTAAGGATAATCCTTGGGTTAAGGCTATTGAATTATTGACAACCATCAGAGGTATGTCCATGACAAAATTCTGTGATCATTTAAAAGCATTGCCAAGTGATGTACAGGTGTTTGGTGGAGGAGCTTTTTCAGAAGAGATTAACGATGATACGGCTTGTGTTTTTACAAGTGTTGGATCTTACATGGAAAAATCCATTGCTTTTATGTTGGTAGGTGGAGAGGACTTTCATGTAACTACAAGTTTTATAGCAGGATGGAAACCTCTAGGACGTGAGTTGATTGTAACAAAAGCGGATGGGGCTAAACTAATTGAATTAGATGGAAAACCTGCCTATGACACATATTATAAATATCTAAAGATAAATAACGATGTTAATTTCTTTAGAAATACATTGGAGTTTCCGTTCTTTTATGAACATGCAGGTATTAATATCTTGCGTGCACCTACTGCAAGTACTGAAGATGGTTGCTTAATGATGACCAGTGATATGGAAGAGAATGTTAAGGCGAGAATTGCATATGGTGATCCTTGGACCATTCTTACAAGTATAAAAAATGAGGCAAGAAGATTTTCTTCATTTGAACCGGAAACTGTGGCTATTTTTTCATGTGCCGCAAGAAGAACATTCTGGGGAGATGCAGATGTTGGTAAAGAACTTATGCCATTTCAGCTTTTGGCGCCAACATATGGTTTTTATACATCAAGTGAGTTTTTAAGAACTGGAGAAAATGTAATTCAGCATAATGTGACTCTTGTTATTGCAGCCATGAGAGAGGGTGATGTACCGGAAAATGCAGGATTTGATTATTTGCTTCAGGAAGGAGAGTTGCAAGGATCTGCATCCATGATAAATCGTCTTGCAAACTTTATCCAGGCTGCTACTGAAGAACTTGAGGAAGCCAATAAACAGCTTAGTGATATGGCCATTACTGATGGACTTACAAAGTTATATAACCGTAAGGAAATACAGCGTAGAATTTATGAAAGTACTGAAAATGCAGGAGATAAGCCGGTATCACTTATAATGATGGACATTGATGATTTTAAACATGTGAACGATACCTATGGACATGCTGAGGGGGATAATGTTTTGATTGGCCTTTCGGATATGATAAGGAATGTAATTAAGCATAATGCACCTGAGTGTTTCGCTGGACGCTGGGGCGGTGAAGAATTTATGATTCTTTTGCCGGGATATGACATGGATAGCTCCAGCAGAATAGCAGAAATCATGCGTAATAGTTTTTCCCTTCTTAAATTCGAGAAAGCTGGAAGCTGTACTATGAGTCTTGGTGTTGTCACAGTTAAAGAGAATGAGAATCCAGATACCAGTTGCATGAGAGTTGATAATGCATTATATAAGGCAAAGTCTTCTGGTAAGAATTGCGTGGTAACAGGATAATGAATAGTTGACATAATATTAATGTTGATTTAATGCAAAACCCGAAACACAATATATTGTGTTTCGGATTTTTATGTATCGGAATATCTTGTAACAAAAATGTAATTAAATTTTAATAATTAAATGATGACTTAAAATGGCGAAAGGCCTTGAAAATAAAGGGAAAAGTGGAATTTGTGCCAAAATTATATCAATATTAGTTAATAAAATAACGATAAAAATATTAAAAAAACTATTTACTTTTCATATTTTATAGTCTATAATTAGCAACTAGATATAGTGTATCGTAAATTTACATAACACAAAATGTTGATATTTTTAAGTGGCACGTTGAAAGAGCTTTATTTGTACGGAAAAGCGGCTTTTGTGTCAAAAATTCACTTATTTACATAATATTATTTGAAGGAGGATAAAATAAAAATGAGTACTTTGAGAGGGGCAAAAATCATCAAACGTAATGGCGTGGAGGTTGAATTCGATAGGGCGAAAATTGAGAATGCTGTAGCTAAGGCTAATGCATCAGTAGATATTGAACTTCAGTTATCTGATAATCAGGTAAAGGCTGTTGCAGATATTGTTGAAAAGGTAGTTTACAACAAATCACATGCGTTAGGTGTTGAAGATATACAGGAAATCGTTGAGCAGGGCATTATGGAAATGCGCGGTTATGAAGTTGCTCAGCGTTACATCAGATATAGACAGAAGAGAGAGTTGGCTCGTAAGGCAAATACAACTGATGAAGGTATTCTTGCACTTATAGAGCGTGACAATGAAGAAGTTAAACAGGAAAATTCCAATAAGAATCCAATTATCAACTCAACTCAGAGGGATTATATGGCTGGTGAAGTTAGTAAGGATCTTACAAAGAGAGTATTACTTCCTGAAGAAATAATAGATGCTCATGAAGCAGGAATCATTCATTTCCATGATTCAGATTATTTTGCTCAGAAAGAACATAATTGTGATCTTATTAATCTCGAGGATATGTTACAAAATGGTACAGTAATTAGTGAAACATTAATTGAAAAGCCACATAGTTTTTATACAGCATGTAATGTAACTACTCAGATTGTTGCACAGGTAGCCAGCAATCAGTATGGTGGACAGAGTTTTTCACTTGCTCATCTTGCACCATTTGTTGACATAAGCAGAAAGAGAATCGCTCAGCAGGTTCTTGAAGAAAGAGAAGCTTGTGGAGATAGCATTGATGATGAGAAGATTTCATATATTGTTGAAAAGAGACTTAAAGATGAGGTGATTAGAGGAATTCAGACAATCCAGTATCAGCTTATTACTCTTATGACATGTAATGGTCAGGCGCCTTTTGTAACAATGTTTATGTACCTTGATGAAGTACCAGAAGGTCAGATAAGAGAAGATCTTGCAATGATTATTAAAGAGGTTCTCCTTCAGAGAATTCAGGGCGTTAAGAATGAGAAAGGCGTTTGGATTACACCTGCATTCCCTAAACTTATCTATGTTCTTGATGAAGATAATGTACATGAAGGCTCAAAGTATTTTGAAATCACACGATTAGCAGCTAAATGTACAGCAAAGCGTATGGTTCCTGATTATATTTCAGCTAAGGTTATGAAGGAACTTAAGGGTGATATTTATACATGTATGGGATGCCGTTCATTCCTTACACCTGATAGATTTACAGATGTTGGTGTTGGAAATATTTCAAATGCAAAGAATTATGTAGAAGGTAAGCATAGATATTACGGAAGATTCAACCAAGGTGTTGTTACAATTAATCTTGTTGATGTAGCTTGTTCTTCAAAGGGTGATATGGATAAATTCTGGGATATCTTGGATGATAGACTTGAACTTTGTCATAGAGCTTTAAGACTTCGTCATGAAAGACTTTTAGGAACACCTTCAGATGTTGCACCGATTCTTTGGCAGCATGGTGCTCTTGCAAGACTTGATAAGGGCGAGACCATTGATAAACTCTTATATCATGGATATTCAACTATTTCTCTTGGTTATGCTGGCCTTTATGAAATGTGTAAATACATGACAGGTAAGTCACATACTGATGAAGAGGCAAGACCATTTGCCCTTGAAGTAATGCAGAAGTTAAATGAAGCCTGTGCAAAGTGGAAGGCTGAAGAAAACATTGATTATTCTGTATATGGAACACCACTTGAAAGCACAACATATAAATTTGCAAAGTGCTTACAGAAGAGATTTGGTTCAATTCCTGGAGTAACAGATAAAAACTATATTACTAATAGTTATCATGTTCATGTTTCAGAGGAAATTGATGCATTTAAGAAATTAAAATTCGAATCAGATTTTCAGAAGTTATCCCCAGGTGGAGCAATCAGTTATGTGGAAGTTCCAAACCTTCAGGGAAATATTCCTGCAGTTCTTTCTGTTATGGAATTTATTTATGACAATATAATGTATGCTGAACTTAATACAAAAAGTGATTATTGTGAAGTATGCGGATATGATGGAGAAATAAAGATAGCCGAGGAAGAAGGCAGTAAGAAACTTATTTGGAAGTGTCCAAATTGTGGCAATACAGATCAGAATAAGATGTCTGTTGCAAGACGTACTTGTGGATATATTGGAACACAGTTCTGGAATCAGGGCCGTACTCAGGAAATTAAGGACAGAGTCCTTCACCTATAAAACAACCCATAAGTCTTATTTTAGAAGGCGGTTGTAGATTGCGTGCGAAAGGCTGTGGCAAATCGTTTTAACTACGGATTCGTAGTAAAACAATCCGCCACAGCCTTTCGCACTTTTTTTCTAAACTAAACCTACCTGTGTAATAAGTCTTGATGTTTTTGGGTGTGGAAGTGGTCTGAAAATGGAGATACGGCAAAATCAGACCACAGTTTTTTTGGTGGAGTGGTCTGGAAATGGAGATATGGAAAAATCAGACCACAGATTATTTTTGTGAAGTGGTCTGGATATGTAGATACGGCAAAACCAGACCATAGGTTACTTGATAAGGCTAGCGGTACGGTCTTGCTGAAACAAGAATAATAAATTGATTGCATCTTAATTCGTATCTCGGCCTCGGGTTTGGCGAAATAAGTCTTAGTATTGTGGAGGGTAGACAAAGAGTAAGTGAAAGGACGGATTTATATATACAAGCAGGCAAATGTTAACACGGCATTTATAAAACATGAGAGACAACCTTAGTGACTGTAATAGAAAAAAGAAAATAATAGGGTGAAATGCGACGTTTTCAGTCGGAGCATTTCAGTTTTCTTGAGCGAGTTTTTATCAAAAAAACTCGCGAATGTAAACGGCCCGTATTATTTTGTTTTTTCGTATGTATAGTCACTTGGGTTGTTGATCTGTTTATAAATGCCGTGGTAGCATATGTCTGCATATATAAATCCGTCCTTTCACGAAAATCTGTCTATTACCTTCCATAATACCAAGACTTATGGGAAGATTTTTATTTGTGGATTTATGGAAAAAGATATGATACAATATCCCCAAATGGACTATAAAAAAATAATAAGAAGTAGAGGATAATTTATGGGTATTAAAAAGAAAATAATTTGTAGGATTTTAGCAGTGGCACTTTTAATTTCATGTGTTCCTAATACAAGTTTTTATAATGTTGCCAGCCCTGCAACTGTAAGTGCGGGAACTAAGAAGTTATCATTAAAAAACGGGAAACATGATCAGTATATTGACAGAATGAATTTTCCACAGTATGCCTTGGATTTTTACGAAAGTCTTGAAAAAAACAGCAAAAATGCAGGAGGTTATTTAATAGACGTAACCCAAGCGTACTATGAAAATGGAATTTACTATAAAGAAGTTGCAAATATCAATGGGACTTATAGCACATATAGCGAAGATGATTTAAAAAATTACATTGAGAATGCTGCAACAACGTCTAATGTTACAGCTTACTTGTATGAAGCTTATTTTGCATTTTTCTGCGATCATCCAGAAGTGTTCTGGATATCCCAGTCACCTAAACTTAAATATATGTATACTGCGCATTATAATAGAGAAAATGATAACTATGAATATGAGATTACATATGTTTTAGTACTTAAGTATTCAGCTGAAGGATATGACATAAGAGATACTAAAAAGTATAAAAGTGTTTCTTCCTTGATAAAGGCCATTAAGAAGAGGGATACACTTGTTAAAAAGATTGTAAAAAAATACAAAAATAAGAGTGCGTATAAAACAGTTCAAGGATTTAATAAATACCTTATAACAAAGAATGCTTATAACACATATGTCATAAAGGGAAAGCAAAAAGAAAGTGAATATACACATCATGCCATGTGTGCTCTTGAAGGAAACAAGGGCAAGAAGGGACCTATATGTATGTCATATTCAGCAGCCATGAAGGTTCTTTGTGATGCGGCAAATATTCCATGTATTATAGTGTGCGGAGATGCAACAAATGCAAAGGGTGAAACCGGAGGACATCAGTGGAATAATGTTAAACTTGAAAACGGCAAATGGTATGCAGTAGATTGTACATGGAATGATACAGGTAGTGATAAAGAGGCATTTTTATGTGTAGGATCCAAATCAAAGATTGCTGGAGTAACTTTTACTAAGTCTCATAAGATATTAAACAAAGGTTACGAAGGATTAAAAGGATTAACTAATCAGCCTGCCATGGCAAAGGGCAAATATAAATATGATGGATACAGAATTACTCTTAAAAAGACTGATTTTGTGTTCAATGGAAAAAGCATTAAGCCATCTGTAAAGGTTGTAAATGCAAAGGGTAAAAAGGTAGCTAAAAAGAATTATAAGGTTACATATAAAAATAATAAAAATGTTGGAACTGCAACAGTTATTGTCAAGTTTAAGAAAAAACTTAAAAAGGTAGCTACAAAGAAAGCAGAGTTTGTCATAAGACCTAAACAGGTTTCTGTTTTAAGCATTACTCCATTTTCTGATTCGGCATTTATTATGTTGGATTCTTCAACTCAAAAGGTTGATGGATATGAAGTGCTTTACAGTAAGGATAGTTCCTTTAATATGGCAAATACATCCTTGGCATATGCGTCTTCTTCCGAAAATGGCGTAACGCTTGAAGGCTTGGAGGGTGGAAGCACATATTATATTAAGGCTAGAGGATATATTATTAAAAATGGAAAGTACTACTACTCAAATTATGGTAGCAGATACAGTGTTACTATTTAATGATAACACGTATGTTATGAAATACTGTTGTTATTAATATGCATAATGTGAAAGAAGGTTTTTATGTATTACGGTAATATAAAAGAGTTTAGTGTAGAGAATGGAACAGGGGTAAGAGTATCATTCTTTGTTTCTGGCTGTAGACATTGCTGTAAAAATTGTTTTAGCAAACACACATGGGACTTTAATTATGGATTACCTTATGATGAAGAAGTTTCGGATAAAATAATTGAAGCTCTTCGTCCTAATTACATAGAGGGAATTACAATACTAGGTGGTGATCCTTTAGAACCAGAGAATCAGGAAGAAGTTTTAAAACTAATGAAAAGAATTAGGGAAGAACTACCACAAAAAAATATTTGGATGTTTTCCGGTTTTGTATTTGAGGAACTTTTTGATGAAAACTGTCGTGCTCATACAGAATATATTGAGGAAATACTGGAAAACCTTGATGTTTTAATAGATGGTGAGTTTATTGATAGACTGAAAAATCTAAGCTTGAAATTTAGGGGATCCTCAAATCAAAGAATTCTTAATGTTAAGAAAAGTTTGGAAGAAAAAAAGGCCATTGTTATTCCTGAATATATGGACTAAACAGGCAAGATATGATAGTATTGTTGAGTGGCAAAAATGCTAAAATGACTTGTTAAGGAAAGGTGAGCATTATATGAAGAGAGTATTATTAAAATTAAGCGGAGAGGCGCTTGCTGGAGATAAACGATTTGGATTTGATGAGGATACCTGTGTAGCAGTTGCAAAACAGGTTAAGAAACTTGTTGATGAAGGAATAGAAGTTGCAATAGTAATTGGCGGAGGTAATTTCTGGAGAGGAAGAAGTTCTCATAAAATAGACAGAACCAAAGCTGATGGCATTGGAATGCTTGCAACAGTAATGAATTGTATGTATGTTTCAGAAATATTCAGATCCGAAGGAATGGATACAGATGTATTTACACCATTTGCCTGTGGAACATTTTCTAAATTATTTTCAAAGGATGAGAGTGTTAAGGCATTAAAGGAAGGAAAGGTTTGCTTCTTTGCAGGCGGTACAGGACATCCTTATTTTTCCACAGATATGTCCATGGCGCTTAGAGCAATTGAAATAGAAGCTGACTGTATACTTGGTGCAAAATCAATAGACGGAGTTTATGACAGTGATCCTAATAAAAACCCTAATGCAAAGAAATTCGACACCATGAAGATGTCAGACATTGTTGATAAAAAGTTAGGTGTAATTGATTTATCTGCAGCAGTACTTTGCATGGAAAATAAAATGCCAATGATTCTTTTTGGACTAAATGAAGAAAATGGTATTTTAAATGCAGCCACAGGAAAAACAACAGGTACAACAATCGAAGTGGAATAACAGTTTTAAAAAACAAGAATAAATACAATGATATTAATGGAGGTTATTTATGGATTCAAGATTAAGTGTTTACGAAGAAAAAATGGAGAAAACAGTTGAGAACTTACAGGAGGAATATGCAAGCATAAGAGCTGGAAGAGCTAATCCACATATCTTAGATAAGATTAAAGTAGATTATTATGGAACACCTTCACCACTTCAGCAGGTGGGAAATGTTTCTGTTCCAGAGGCAAGAATGATTGTTATTCAGCCATGGGATGCTTCATTACTTAAAGAAATAGAAAAGGCTATTTTAGCTTCTGACCTTGGACTTACTCCAACTAATGATGGTAAAGTCATAAGACTTGTATTCCCGGAACTTACAGAGGAACGTCGTAAGGAACTAGTAAAAGACGTTAAGAAAAAAGGCGAAAATGCTAAGGTCGCTGTAAGAAATATTCGTAGAGATGCCAATGATGTATTTAAAAAACAGAGTAAGGCAAATGAAATATCTGAAGATGATTTAAGTAATCTTGAAGACGATATTCAGAAATTAACAGATAAGTTTACTAAGAAAGTAGATGAAATTATTGAGGATAAGTCAAAGGAAATCTTAACTGTTTAATTTCATGTGTAAATTTAATTTCATGAATAAATTTTATTACATGTATAAATTTTATTTCTTGTATAAATTAATAAAAACATAAGGATAAAGAAATGGCAGAGGAATTAAAGATACCAAATCATGTGGCTATTATTCTCGATGGAAATGGAAGATGGGCTAAAAAACGTCACCTTCCAAGAAACATGGGTCATGCTGCAGGAGCTAGTGCAGTGGAGAAGATTTGTGAAGATGCATGGGATTTGGGAATAAAATATCTGACGGTATATGCTTTTTCAACTGAGAATTGGAACAGACCTCAGGATGAGGTCAACGCCTTGATGAAATTATTAAGACGTTATCTCAAGAATTGCGAAAAAAGAGCTAATGACAATGATATGAGAATCAGGGTCATAGGCGAATTAAGTAAATTAGATGAGGACATAAGAGAAACCATTATAAATCTTATGGAGAATACTAAAGATAATAAAGGTCTTAATTTTACAATTGCAATTAATTACGGAAGTAGGGATGAAATACTTAGAGCTGTAAAGAAAATTGCAGATAGGGTTAAAGATGGGGAAGTTGATCCTTTGGATATAACTGAAGATTACATATCCGATAATCTTGATACTAAGGGGATTCCTGATCCTGATTTATTAATTAGAACCAGTGGTGAAGAAAGACTTTCTAATTATCTCCTATGGCAGTTGGCATATACAGAGTTTTATTTTACAGATGTATACTGGCCTGATTTTAATAAAGAAGAGCTGATAAAAGCGATTGAATGCTATTCTTCAAGGGATAGAAGATTTGGAAAGGTGTAGCCAATGGATGCATTAAAAAGGTTATTAAGTAAGTCTACAATGATAAGACTTGCAAGCGGGTTGATATTGATATTGCTTGCTTTAGTGACTGTTATAATAGGTGGAGATGTTTTATATGTAACCACAATTCTTTTATCTTTAATAGGAGCAGGAGAATTATATAAATCCATTGACATGCATAATAAACTTCCAGGTATTGTGGGATATGTTTCTATTATTGTTTATTATTTATGCATAAGATTTAAGGAATTATCTCCATGGATTTTAGAATTAATGATTCTATCATTAATGATGCTATTTATAGTTTTTGTATTCAGTTATCCAAAGTATAAAATTTCTGATATTACCATTGTTTTATTGGGACTTTTATATACCGGAGTCATGATGTCCTATGTTTATAAAGTTAGAATGACACCGGATGGACGTTTGACAGTCTGGTTGATTTATCTATGTTCCTGGGGATGCGATACCTGTGCTTACATATTTGGAGTTATGTTTGGAAAGCATAAAATGGCGCCGGTATTAAGCCCAAAGAAAACCGTTGAAGGAGCAGTGGGTGGTGTTTTTGGAAGCTGTCTTATAGGATTTTTATATGCTCTTTACATAGGTGACAGGGTAAGAATGAGTCTTGATTTAAGACTGGTATTTGTATTAGTTTGTCTCTTTGGTTCACTTCTTTCCATGGTTGGTGATTTAACAGCATCAGCAATTAAAAGAGAAAAGAACATCAAGGATTTTGGATATATTATTCCAGGACATGGAGGAATCCTTGATAGATTTGACAGTATTATTTTTACTGCACCAATTATTTGGATTTTAGTGGAATTAATGCATTAAAATTATGATTATTTAGTTTATTAGTCAAAAACCGACATAATCCTACTTTGGATTAAGTCGGTTTTATGAAGTTTAAAATAGTTGTCACAAAAAATATAGCAAATATGGAGTTAATATGAATGATATAAAGTATTTATCCATTCTTGGATCAACAGGTTCCATAGGAACCCAATGTCTTGACATTGTTGATAAAAATGAAGATTTAAAGGTGGTTGCCCTATCCTGTAATAGCAATGTAAAAGCATTGGCGACCCAGGCAAAAAAATATAATCCAAAACTTGTATGTATTTATGATGAAACTAAGGTTTGTGATTTAAAGAAGGAATTAGAGGGGACTAATATAAAAATCACTTCAGGAATGGATGGACTTATTGAAGTTGCAACCATCAAAGAAGCGTCCATAGTATTAACATCTGTTGTGGGAATGATTGGTATTAAACCAACCATAGCAGCGATTAATGCAGGCAAGGACATTGCCCTTGCTAATAAGGAAACCTTGGTTTGTGCAGGACATATTATCATGCCTCTTGCAAAAAGCAAAGGAGTAAAGATTCTTCCGGTTGACAGTGAACATAGCGCTATTTTTCAATGTCTTGCAGGAAGTGAACATAAGGAATTAAACAAAATTCTACTAACTGCATCAGGTGGTCCTTTTAGAGGATGGACAAGGGAGCAAATGAAAAATGTCCAGGTGGAAGATGCCCTAAAACATCCTAACTGGAGCATGGGAAGCAAGATAACAATTGATTCTTCAACCATGGTAAATAAGGGTCTGGAGGTTATGGAGGCAAGATGGCTCTTTGATGTTGATATTGATGACATTGAAATAGTAATTCAGCCACAGAGTTTGATTCATTCAATGATAGAATTTGTGGATGGAGCCATTTTGGCTCAGTTAGGTACACCGGATATGAGGCTTCCAATTCTATATGCACTGTTTTATCCTAATCGTAGATTTCTTGATGGTGAAAGAGTTGATTTTTCAAAACTAAAAAGCATCTCTTTTGAAACACCGGATCTTGAAAACTTTAAAGGTTTAAAACTTGCATTAAGAGCTGGTAAAATAGGCGGACTTATGCCTACGGCATTTAATGCGGCAAATGAATTGGCAGTAAGTAAGTTTTTAAAGAAAGAGATTAATTATTTGGACATACCTGAGATTATTGAAGAGGCTATGGAATCCATAGAAAATATTGATAATCCTACAGTGGAAGAAATTTTGGATTGTGAGAAAAAGGTATATGAAATAATTAATTCAAAATGGACAAAGGAGTAAACATGCAGCAGAACATTATTGGTATTATATTGGCTATTTTTATATTTAGCATTTTGGTTTTATTCCATGAATTTGGTCATTATATTGTGGCTAAGAAATGTGGAATATGGGTTATAGAGTTTTCCATAGGTATGGGACCAAGACTTTGGTCTATTAAAAAAGGAGAAACCATATACAGCATTAAGGCACTTCCTTTAGGAGGAAGTTGTCAGATGTATGGAGAAGATGCAGATGAGGAAAAACTAACTGAGCAAAAGGACAGAGCATTTGGATCAAAGTCCGTATGGAAAAGAATTGCAGTTGTTGCTGCAGGTCCTGTATTTAACTTTATTATGGCTTTGGTAATTGCCATTGGCATAATAATAGCTGGTGGTGCAGATAAGCCATATGTTTTGGAAGTAGAAGATGGAAGTCCGGCAGAAAAGGCAGGCCTAAAAGAAAATGATGTCATTACAAAATATGACGGAGCTACTATCTATATGGGTAGGGACATATCTTTAAGAGAGTTTACAAGCTCCAGGAAAGACTCTGATGATATAGATGTTGAATACAAAAGAGATGGTAAAAAGTATAAAACTGTAATTACTCCAGAAGGAACTAAAAAATACATGATTGGTATTCAGTACTATAGTGATGCCACAGAGTGTACAGTTTCTTATGCCACAAAGGATGGTGCTTTTGAAAAAGCAGGTGGAAGAACTGGGGATGTAATTGTTTCCGTTAATGGTAATGAAATAAAATCTGGAGCAGAATATACGGAGTACATTGCTGACAATCCTGTGGATGGCAGTGAAATGACCTATGTTGTAAAGCGTAAAAACAAAGAAGTGGAATTAAAAGTTAGCCCTAATGAAACCATGTATTACACTACAAAACTTTATTACAATGTTGCAAGGGAAAAGGTTGGGGTATTAGGGACTGTTAAATATAGCCTGGCGCTTTTCAGATATAATATAAACATGGTTGTTCAAAGTTTAAAAATGATGTTTACAGGCAAGGTATCAACGGAGGAAGTATCAGGACCAATAGGAATAGTTACTGTAATTGGAGATACATATAAAACTTCAGTACTTGATGGTATTAAATATGTAATTTTAAACCTTTCAAGCCTAACGCTTATGCTTAGTGCAAACTTAGGTGTTATGAATTTGCTTCCGATTCCAGCGTTAGATGGAGGAAGATTGGTATTTTTATTTATTGAAGCCATTAGAAGAAAACCGGTTGACAGAGAAAAAGAAGGATTTGTTCATTTTATGGGCTTTGTACTTCTTATGTTGTTAATGGTATTTTTATTCTATAACGATATTCGAAAACTCTTTATTTAGAAATGGAGATTATTATGTTTAGGGATAATACAAAGGTAGTTAAAATTGGAGATAAGGTAATAGGTGGTGGTAATCCCATATTAATTCAGTCCATGACCAACACTAAAACAAGCGATGTTGAGGCGAGTCTAAGACAGATTCATGAATTAGAAGAAAATGGATGTGATATTATTCGTATGGCTGTTCCAGACATGGACGCAGCTTGTGCTTTATCAGAGATTAAGAAAAACATTCATATTCCACTTGTGGCTGACATTCATTTTGATTACAGACTTGCCATTGCTGCCATGGATAATGGTGCAGACAAGATTAGAATTAATCCTGGAAACATAGGAAGTGAAGACAGAATTAAAGCAGTAATTGATAGAGCTAAACAGGATAACATTCCAATTAGAGTGGGTGTTAATTCAGGATCCCTCGAAAAGGAAATTCTTGAAAAATATGGAAAAGTAACAGCAGAAGGTCTGGTTGAAAGTGCTCTCTTAAAAGTTAAACTTATTGAGGACATGGGATATGACAATTTGGTTGTAAGCATTAAATCGTCAGATGTTCCAATGGCCATTGAGGCACATAATCTTATGGCCAATAAAAGTAATTATCCTCTTCATGTGGGTATTACAGAATCAGGTACAACCCTTTCAGGAACAATAAAATCCTCAGTGGGTCTTGGAGCAATCTTAAATGCAGGTATAGGCGATACTATTAGAGTATCTCTAACAGGTAATCCTGTGGATGAAGTTTTGGTCGCTAAAAGAATACTTAAAACTCTTAATCTAAGAAAGGGTGGTATCACTCTTGTTTCATGTCCAACTTGTGGAAGAACCCAGATTGATCTTATAGGATTGGCAAATAAAACTGAAAAGATGATAGAAAAGTATAATCATTTGGACATAAAGGTTGCAGTTATGGGCTGTGTTGTTAATGGACCGGGAGAAGCCAAGGAAGCGGACATAGGAATTGCCGGTGGAAAAGGTGTGGGCCTTTTAATTAAAAAGGGAGAAATAGTAAAGAAACTTAAGGAAGATGAGTTATTATTTGCCCTGGAAGAAGAACTAAAGAACTGGAAATAAAAAGAATTATATTATTTATTTGATAAAAGGGATGTGAAATTAATGGAGCCTAAAAAATTTCAAGATGTATTCAGTAATGTTAAACTAAAGGATAACATTAAAGGTTATTTTGAAAATGTATTAGTGGATAGAGTTATTGTTAATAAGGCTAGAACTAATTATAAAGTATATATCACCTCAAAAAGAATCATAAAAAGAGAAATACTTGATGAGGTTGAAGGGGAAATCGAGAAGGTATATTTTGGCAGGGATGAAATACGTGTTGTAATAATAGAAAAGTATGACTTGTCAGATGTTTATAATACAGAAAACATATTTTATGATTATAAAGACAGTATCAGATATATCTTCTCAAGAGGTGGATCCATGGATACTGCCTTTTTTGATTCTCTTGATTTTGAAGTTAAAGACAATTTAATAATAATAAGATGTGACGGTGGCATTATTTTTGAAAGTAGGTACGAAGTACTTGAAGGTGTCATAATTGATATCTTTAGTAAGAAATTTGACAAGAAGATTAAAATTGACTGGATTGTAAATAATGCTGATAGTGAGGATTTTTCCCATGTGAAAAATGAAAGTGATCTTCTTTTGGAAAACGCCCTTAAAAGTGTGTCTTTTGAGTATAAGAAAGTAATGGAAGAAACCAATAAAAATGGTGAAGAGAATGAAGATGATAAAAAAATCAAAGATACTGTAAAAGATAATAAAGATGGAAAAAGTTCAGATAATAAGGACGGTAAAACTTCGGATATAAATACAATAAATGGAAAATCTGGAAGTGGCGATAAAAATGATGGCAAAAAAACAGATAGTTCTAATGATAATAAAAAGAATAATAATGAAACAAGGTATAAACATAAATTGCCAAAGGATCCTTCTGTGATTTTCGGCAGAAATTTTGAAGAAGAAAATGAAGTAGAGCTTAAAGAGATAGTTTCTGAAATAGGTGATGTTATTGTAAAGGGACAGGTAGCTTCTTTTGATGAAAGAGAAATAAGGGGTGATAAAAGCATCGTTACCCTTACTATAACAGATTTTACAGATTCCATATGTGTAAAACTATTTGTTAGAAATGAAATGCTTGAGGACATAAGAAGTAATTTGGGTAAGGGTAAATTTCTTAAGATTAAAGGTGTAGCAACATATGATACCTATGATAAGATGGTGGAAATCTCATCAGTGGTTGGTATTAAAACAATTGCAGATTTTAGAACAAAGAGAAGGGATAATGCTCTAAAAAAAAGAGTGGAACTTCATTGCCATACCAAAATGAGTGAGATGGATGGTGTTTCTAAGGCTGAAGATATTGTAGAAACTGCCCACAGTTGGGGACATAGAGCTATTGCCATAACAGATCATGGTGTGGTTCAAGGATTCCCTCTTGCAAGGCATGCATATGATGACCTTTTAAGTGCTCATAAAAAAGCCCACAGTGAGGATGGTGAGCCTTTTGATTTTAAGGTAATTTATGGTGTTGAAGCTTATCTTGTGGATGATGAAAAACAATTGGTTACCGGAAATAAGAATCAGAGTTTTGATGAGGAATTTGTTGTTTTTGACATAGAAACAACAGGTTTTAGTGCTGTTAATGACAGGATAATTGAAATTGGTGCTGTTAAGGTTTGCGGTGGAGAAATTAAGGACAGATTTTCCTGTTTTGTTAATCCTCAAATACCGATACCTCTTAGAATTGAGCAGTTAACCACTATTAATGATGAAATGGTTAAGGATGCTGAAACCATAGATAAGGTATTGCCTAAGTTCTTGGAGTTTGTGGGAGACGCTGTTTTAGTTGCCCACAATGCAGATTTTGATACATCCTTCATAAATGAGAAAGCAAAAGAATTAGGCATAGAAACAGATTTGACCTATATTGATACTGTTATCATGGCAAGGTTTTTGATTCCGGAACTTAATAGATTTAAGCTTGATAGTGTTGCAAAAAACTTAAAGGTTCCTTTGGGATTTCATCATAGAGCAGTGGATGATGCAGAATGTACTGCACTTATTTTCATAAAACTTGCCGAGAGACTTAAGGATAGAGGAATACTTGATTTAACTACAGCAAATGAAAAAAGTAAGTCAAATATTGATATTATAAAGAAGGCTCCAACTTTTCATGCTATTATTCTGGTTAAAAACAATATAGGAAGAGTCAATCTTTATAAACTAGTATCATTCTCTCATATAGATTATTTCAATAGAAAACCACGTATTCCAAAGAGTGTATATAAGCAGTATAGTGAAGGCTTGATAATAGGAAGTGCCTGTGAAGCAGGAGAATTATATCAGGCAATTATTCATGGAAGAAGTGATGCGGAAATTGCAAGACTATGTAACTTCTATGATTATTATGAAATACAGCCTCTAGGTAATAATGAATTCATGGTTAAAACCGGTAATGAGGAAATTGATTCAAAGAAGAAGTTTTTAGTTGATTCTGAGGAGGAACTAAAGGACTTTAATAGAAAAATAGTTGCTCTTGGAGAGAAGTTTAACAAACCGGTTGTTGCAACCTGTGATGTGCATTTTTTAAATCCGGAGGATGAAGTATATAGAAGAATAATACAGGCTGGGAAAGGATTTGCCGATGCAGATAATCAGGCACCACTTTTCCTTAGAACTACTGAGGAGATGATGGATGAGTTTGATTATTTGGGATATGACAAGGCCTTAGAAGTTGTTGTTACCAATACTAATCTAATTGCCGACATGATAGAGGATATTTCGCCAATTCATCCAGATAAATGCCCACCGGAAATAGAAAACTCCGATGTGACTCTTAGAAAGATATGTTACGAAAAAGCTCATGACATGTATGGAGATCCACTTCCTGATATAGTTGCCAAAAGACTGGATAAAGAACTTAACTCCATTATAGGTAACGGATATGCGGTTATGTACATCATGGCGCAGAAACTTGTTTGGAAATCAAATGAAGACGGATATCTTGTTGGTTCCCGTGGATCTGTAGGTTCATCATTTGTGGCTACCATGTCGGGTATTACAGAGGTTAATCCTCTAAGACCACATTATTATTGCAAAAAATGTAAATATTCCGATTTTGATTCAGAGGAAGTAATGGCTGAAGTTGGAGGTAGTGGATATGATTTGCCGGATAAGGTGTGTCCTGTTTGTGGTGAAAAACTTACTAAGGATGGACATGACATTCCATTTGAAACATTCCTTGGATTTTATGGAGACAAGGAACCGGATATCGACTTAAACTTCTCGGGAGATTATCAGGCCAATGCCCATGCATATACGGAAGTTATGTTTGGTAAGGGTCACTCCTTTAGAGCGGGAACTATTACAGGCGTTGCTGAAAAAACAGCCTATGGCTATGTTAAGAAGTATTTTGAAGAAAGAAATATTGATAAAAGACGTTGCGAAATAGAAAGACTTGCAAAGGGATGTGAGGGTATCAGAAGAAGTTCTGGTCAGCATCCGGGTGGTATGGTTATAGTACCTGCAGATAAGGAAATATATGACTTTACTCCGGTACAGAGACCGGCAAATGATATGACAACTGATACAATCACAACTCATTTTGAATATCATGCCATTGACAGAAACCTATTAAAACTTGATATTTTAGGTCATGATGATCCTACTATAATAAGGATGCTTGAGGACTTAACTAATACTAATGCCCAAGAGATTCCTCTTGATGACCCGGGAGTTATGTCACTTTTTGCTTCTACAGAAGCTTTGGGCATTAAGCCTGAGGATATTGATGGGGTGCCGTTAGGTTGTCTTGGTGTTCCTGAGTTTGGTACTGATTTTGTTATTGGAATGGTTCAGGAGGCTAAGCCTACAAAATTTGCCGATTTGGTAAGAATATCAGGATTGTCACATGGTACGGATGTATGGCTTAATAATGCTCAGCGCTTTATTGCAGAGGGAAAAGCAACCATTTCCACGGCTATTTGTACCCGAGATGATATTATGACTTATCTTATAAATAAGGGCGTTGAAGCAGGCCTTAGTTTCACTATTATGGAAAGAGTAAGAAAAGGTCAGGTTGCCAAGGGTAAAGTAAAGGAATGGGGCGAAATGAAGGAAACCATGAAATCCTGCGGAGTTCCGGATTGGTACATAGAGTCCTGTGAACTTATTAAATACATGTTCCCTAAGGCTCATGCAGCAGCATATGTTATGATGGCCTATAGAATAGCTTATTATAAGATTTACTATCCACTTGCTTATTATGCTGCCTACTTTAGTATTAGAGCAAAAGCTTTTGATTACGAGCTTATGTGCTTGGGTAAGGAAAAACTTAAATATAATTATGAAAGTTTAAAGCGTGCATCAGAAATGGGTACTGCAAGTCAGAAGGATGATTTAACTATTAAGGATATGAAACTTGTTATGGAAATGTATGCAAGAGGATTTGAATTCTTACCTATTGACATTTATAAGTCTGATGCAAAGAGATTTCAGATTGTTGATAATAAACTTTTACCTCCATTTAACATAATAAGAGATGTGGGAGATAATGCTGCAGAGTCCCTTATGGAAGCGGCAAAGGATGGAAAGTTTTTGTCGAAGGAAGATTTGCTTACAAGGGCTAAAATCAGTAAAACCAATGTGGAATACATGTCTAGCCTTGGACTGCTTGAAGGACTGTCAGAGAAAAACCAGATTTCCATATTTGATTTAATGGGATGATGAAAATGACCAAGCATATTTTTGGCATAAATATTTGATTTTATTGTAAGATAGTTATATAATAGAGACGAATTGCAAACAGACATTATTTAACGAAAGAGAAGGATGAGCCTATGTTTGAAAAAATGACTACAGAAGTTAAAATCATACTTGGTCTTATGGCTTTATTTATTGTTATTTCCATTGCGCTTATAGTAAGCGGTAATAATACAGGAAAAGGAAAAAAGCCAAAGGAAACCATTAATATAACCAAGGATGAGGGTATCGGTAAGAAAGAAAAAGAAACTGAGACAGAAACAAAAGAAGAAGTTCCTGAAGTTGATCCATCCGAGGTTGCAAAAAGCGAAGCAGAAGACATTCTTTCTGAATTATCACTTCATGATAAGATTTGCCAGATGTTTATAGCAACTCCTGAGCAGTTAACAGGTGCCGGAGTGGCAACCATGGCAGGTGACATGACAAAGAGTTCCATAGAGAGTTATCCAATAGGAGGACTTGTTTATTTCTCACAGAATATTGAGGATAAGGAACAGATTACAGAAATGATTAAAACCACACAGGAATATGCAAAGGGTGTAAATGACGTTCCAATGTTTATTGCTGTTGATGAAGAAGGTGGTACTGTTGCAAGAGTTGCAGATGTAATTGATACCACTAAATTTAATGATATGTTCTCATATAAGGATGAAGGAACACAGACAGCAAGGAATAATGCAAAAACCATAGCAAGTGATATTTCACAGTTTGGATTTAATCTTGATTTTGCTCCTGTATGTGATGTATTTTCAAACTCAAATAATGATGCCATTGGAAACAGATGTTACAGTGATTCCTTTGAGGAGTCGGCTTCCCTTATTGAAAATGCCGTTAAAGGTTTTAATGATGGTGGAGTAATGTGTACATTAAAACATTTCCCAGGCATTGGTGATACAGATAGTGATACTCATGATGGTAAGGTTTCAAGCGACAAGACCGTTGAAGAGTTAAAAGAAGGTGAGTATTTGCCATTTGAAAGCGGAATTGATGCAGGTGCTCAGTTCGTTATGGTAAGCCATGTAGTTATGAGTGAGATAGATGAAGAAAATCCTTCTTCACTTTCATATACCATGGTAACACAACAGTTAAGAGAAGAATTAGGTTACGAAGGAATTGTAATTACTGATGCTCTTAATATGGGCGCCATTACAAATACTTATAGTAATGATGAAGCTACAGTGGCTGCAATTAAAGCAGGTGTTGATATTGTGCTTATGCCATCAAGCGTATCAACTGCAGTGGATGCGGTAGAAAAGGCTGTTGAGGATGGAACAATTTCAGAAGATCGTATTGATGAAAGTGTACTTAGAATCCTTACATGTAAGTGTCAGTACTTAAAATAGTAGTAAATAGAATTATTATGAGATGCTACCAGAAAATGGTGGCATCTTTTTTGTGTTTTTGGAAAATAAAAAAGGACTCGAAAGAGTCCTAGCAGCCAGTAGGGGAATCGAACCCCTGATTCCGCCGTGAGAGGGCGGCGTCTTAACCCCTTGACCAACTGGCCATATTTAAACACAAGGGGTATTATACCAAAAAAATAATAAAATGCAAGAGGTTTTTGGAAAAAGAGATTAGGAATTAAGTATAGGAAAAATTATACTTGCAAATTTGAGATTTAGTGTTATAATTGTTTAGAAATTAAATAGCGCTAGTTTAAAAGTGGACTTTTCAAAGAGTCCACTTTTGCGTTTGTAAGAAAGAACAGCGTTTTGTAAGAATATGGAGGTTGTTTCATTGTCAAAAAAAGATTTTTATGAACAAAAAACAGAAGAACTGATTAATCCATTGATAGAGGAATCAGGCTTTGAACTGGTGGATGTTGAATATGTAAAGGAAGCAGGTAATTATTACTTGAGAGTTTACATTGATAAGCCAGGAGGTATTACAGTTGATGACTGTGAGGTCATAAGCAGAAGTTTCAACGACATTCTTGATAGTGAGGACTATATTGAAGATTCATATATTTTTGAAGTTAGTTCTCCAGGTCTTGGAAGACCATTAAAGAAAGACCGGGATTTTGAAAGAAGTATCGGTAAGGAAGTTGATATTAAACTCTATAAGGCAGTTGATCACAGTAAGGATTTTACTGGAGTGTTGGTATCATATGATGGGAACACAGTAGTAATAGAAACAGACGATGAAAAAACAATTTCTTTCGAAAAAAAAGAAATAGCATTAATAAGATTATCATTTGATTTTTAGAGGAGGATATTAGAAAATGAGTTCAGAAAACAAGAAATTAATTCAGGCAATTAAGCTTGTGGAGCAGGAAAAAGGAGTTAGAGCAGAGGCTTTATTTGAGGCTATTGAAAATGCTCTTTTAAAAGCTGTTAAGGCTGAGTATGGCAAGAAAAATGAAGATGGCCAGCCAGAAAAAGTTAAAAATGGTGAAGGCTATAATAATATGAGCGTTGACATGAATAGAGAAACAGGTGAATATCATGTTTATCTTGAAAAGGAAGTTGTAGAAGAAGTAACTGATCCAGTTGTTACAATTTCACTTCCTGATGCAAGACTTGTTGATACAACAGCTGAAATTGGAGATACAGTAAAGGTTGAAGTTGATTCGAAGCAGTTTTCAAGAACAGTTATTTCAAATGCCAAGGGTGTAATTATCCAGACTATTCGTGAAGAGGAAAAACAGAACATTCTTAATCATTACAAGGATAAGCAGGACAAGATTATTACAGGTGTTGTTAGCAGAATTAAAGATAACAGAATAATCGTTGATATAGGTAAAACTGAAGCAGTTCTTGAGGAAAATGAACAGGTTCCTACAGAACATTATCAGATTGGTGACAGAATTAAACTTTATGTTATAAGTGTTAAGGACAGAAGTAAGCAGGATGAAAAGAAAGACAAGGATGGCAAGAAGAAAAAGAGTCGCTACAATAAACTTAACATAAAGGTTGCTGTTTCAAGAACACATAAGAATCTTATTAAGGAATTATTTGCTTTAGAAGTAAGTGAAATAAATGATGGTATTGTAAAGATTGAAAGTATTTCCCGTGACCCTGGTTCACGTGCTAAAATTGCAGTTTCATCAACAGATGAAGATGTAGATCCAATTGGAGCATGTGTAGGTGTTAATGGAGAAAGAGTTAATGCTGTTGTTGAAGAACTTGGCGGAGAAAAGATAGACATTATCAAGTATGAAGAAAATGCAGCTCTCTATGTGGAAAATGCTCTTTCACCTGCACAGGCACAGTATGTTGCTGTAGATACAGATGATAAGCAGGCATTGGTAGTAGTACCTGATGATCAGTTATCACTTGCAATTGGTAAGAGTGGTCAGAATGCAAAACTTGCTGCAAAACTTACCGGTTATAAGATTGACATTAAGAGTGAAAGCCAGGCTAGAGAAGAAGGTATCGAATTCATGGCTGAAAGTTATGATGACGATGAGTATGATGAATACGATGATGAGTATGAATATGAGGATTACGAAGATGGTGATGACTACGAAGAAAATGATTACTCAAAAGAAGATGGTTACGAGGAAGATGAAGTAAATTCTGATTTTGAAGAAGAGTCAGATGAGTCTGAAAAATAATAATCGGAGAAACATTATGGGTAATGGAAAGATTACACTAAGAACATGCATAGGATGTAATTCGCAAAAGGAAAAAAAAGATTTGATCCGAATTGTAAAAAACAAGGAAGGGGAAATCTTTCTTGATAGAAGCGGACGGGCAAATGGAAGAGGCGCCTATATTTGCGAGAATAAAACATGTTTTGAAAGAATCAGAAAGACCAAAGCATTGGATCGAACCTTTAAAATGAAGGTTGATGAAAAGATTTATGAGAGTCTGGAAGGAGAGTTTAATGAATAATGAACTATCCTTATTGGGACTGGCAACAAAGGCTTCAAAAACCATTAGTGGAGAAAGCATGGTTTTAGAGGCAATAAGAAATGGTCAGGCAAAACTTGTTATTGTAGCTTGTGATGCATCGGATAACACAAAGAAAAAATTTAGGGATAAGTGTAATTACTATAATGTTGAATTGATTATATGTTCAGACAGAGAAACCCTGGGCCGTTATTGCAAAAAAGAAGTAAGAACGGTTGTAGCAGTAACAGATGAGGGATTTGCAAAATCCCTTGTAAAGAAGTTAGGAGGACAGTAAATGGCAAAAATCAGAATTCACGAATTTGCAAAACAAATAGATAAGAATGCCGGAGACATAGTGAAGGCATTACAGGATAATGGATATGCAGTTAAAAGTCATATGAGTAGTATTTCAGATGAGGAAATTGCATTTGTTCAAAAGAAATTTGGTTTAGGTAGCGATAATAAAAAAGATGAAGCAAAGGCAGAGGTAAAAGAAACAAAGGCCGAAATAAAAACTGAAGCAAAGGTAGAAGTGGCTGAAGCTAAAGAAGAAAAGAAAGCTGAAACCAATGCAGGTAAAAAGGACGAAGCAGAAGCTCCTAAGAAAAAGAAATTTGTAGTAGTAAATCATAGACCTGATGCTCCAAAGAAAAAAAGACCTGAAGGTGAAAGACCAAAGAAGAAGAGACCTGAAGGAGATAGAGTTGTTAAATCTGTTAAAAAAGAAGATGGTGAGAAAGACACAGTTAAGACAAACTCTGATGTTAAGGTAAATAAACAGGAAAATACACCTAAAACTGAGGATAAGGTAGCATCTGCTCAGACAGCCGATAATACTGTAAAGAATACTGAAACTAATAGCGCAGGTAATAAGCCACAACCATCAAAGGCTCCAAGTAGCGAAAATCGTGAAAGAAACAATGATAATCGCGATAGAAACAATGATAACCGCGATAGAAACAACGATAACCGCGATAGAAACGGTAATAGAGATAACCGTGATAGAAATGGTAACAGGGATAATCGCGACAATCGTGACAGAAACGGTAATAGAGATAACCGTGACAGAAACGGTAACAGAGATAACCGCGACAGAAACGGTAATAGAGATAACCGTGATAGAAATGGTAACAGGGATAATCGCGACAATCGTGATAGAAATGGTGGCAGAGGCTTCAGAAAAGAGGATAATGTTCCTGCAGCTGATGTTTCCACAGATAAGAATAGAAAGGGTCGTCAGGATAAACTTAAATATGATAAGGAAAAACGTAGGGACGACAATGATAATGAATTAAAGAAGGGCAAGAAGGGCAGAAATAAGAATCAGCCTAAGGTGCCGGTTCTTGAGAGACCTGTTAAGAAGAAGGAAGAACCAAAGGAAGAAGTTATTAAGACTATAACAATTCCTGAAACTCTTACCATTGGTGAACTTGCAGATAAGATGAAAATACAGGCATCTGCACTTATTAAGAAATTATTCTTATCTGGACAGATTGTTACATTAAATACGGAAATTGATTTTGAAACAGCTGAAAACATTGCTATTGAATATGAAATAATTGCTGAAAAAGAAGAGGTTGTTGATGTAATTGAAGAACTTCTTAAGGAAGAAGATGATGCAGAGGAAACATTGGTTAAGCGTCCACCTGTTGTTTGTGTTATGGGTCACGTTGACCATGGTAAAACATCACTTCTTGATGCAATCAGAGAAACAAATGTTATCTCTGGTGAAGCGGGTGGTATTACTCAGCACATTGGTGCTTATGTGGTTACTATTAATGGTGAAAAAATCACATTCCTTGATACTCCTGGTCATGAAGCATTTACAGCAATGCGTATGCGTGGTGCACAGTCAACAGATATTGCAATCCTTGTAGTTGCAGCAGATGATGGTGTTATGCCTCAGACAGTTGAAGCTATTAATCATGCAAAGGCAGCAGGAATTGAAATCATTGTTGCAATTAACAAGATAGATAAGCCAAGTGCTAATATCGAAAGAGTTAAGAAAGAACTTACAGAATATGAACTTATTCCTGAAGACTGGGGTGGAAGTACAATTTGTGTACCAGTTTCAGCTCATTCAAGAGAGGGTATTGATAACCTTCTTGAAATGGTTCTTCTTCAGGCAGAAGTATTAGAATTAAAGGCAAATCCTAACAGAATGGCAAGAGGTCTTATTATTGAGGCAAAACTTGATAAAGGTCGTGGATCTGTGGCAAATATTCTTATTCAGAAGGGTACACTCCATGTGGGTGACTGCATTGCTGTAGGTTCAAACTATGGTAAAGTTAGGGCGATGACTGATGAAAGAGGCAAAAAGCTTAAGGAAGCAGGCCCATCAACACCTGTAGAAATTTTAGGTCTTAATGGTGTACCAAATGCAGGTGATACATTTGTTGTAACAAAGAATGAAAAAGAGGCAAGAAACTTTGCTGAAACATTCATTAGAGATAGTAAGATTAAGATGCTTGAAGGAACAAAGAAGGGATTATCCCTTGATGATCTCTTTACTCAGATTCAGGCTGGTGATGTTAAGGAATTCAACATCGTTGTTAAGGCCGATGTTCAGGGCTCAGTTGAAGCAGTTAAGCAGTCTCTTACAAAACTTAGCAATGATGAGGTTGTTGTAAAGATTATTCATGGCGGTGTAGGTGCCATTAATGAATCTGATGTTATTTTAGCATCTGCGTCAAATGCCATCATTATCGGTTTTAATACAAGACCTGATAATCAGGCAAAGGAAATTGCTGATAATGAAAGTGTTGACATTAGACTTTATAACGTTATTTATAAGGCAATTGAAGATGTTGAAGCAGCCATGAAGGGATTACTTGATCCTGTATTTGAGGAAAAAGTTATAGGTCATGCTGAGATCAGACAGACATTTAAGGCTTCAGGAGTAGGAACAATCGCAGGTTCATATGTACTTGATGGTATATTTGAAAGAGGATGTTCTGCAAGAATCACAAGAGATGGTGAGCAGATATTTGACGGCCCTCTTGCTTCCCTTAAGAGATTCCAGGATGATGTTAAGGAAGTAAAGGCAGGCTTTGAATGTGGTCTTGTATTTGAGAAGTTTAATGATCTTAAAGAAGGCGACTTAATTGAAAGTTATAAGATGGTAGAGGTACCAAGATAAATGAAAAAAAACAGTATAAAGAATTCAAGAGTAAGCGAAGAAGTTTCTCATGAATTATCTAAAATAATAAGAGAACTTAAGGATCCAAGAATTAATATCATGACCTCGGTTGTTGGTTGTGAAGTAACACCTGATCTTAAGTTCTGTAAGGCTTACATTAGTGTCCTTGGTGATGAACAGTCACAAAAGGACACATATGAGGGTCTTAATAGTGCAGTGGGATTTATTAGAAGACAGTTAGCAAAAAACATTAATTTAAGAAATACTCCACAAATAACATTCGTTATGGATCAGTCCATAGAATACGGTATTAATATGTCTAAAAAAATAGATGAGGTTACCGGTGGCAGTGATAAGGAAGATTAATTAGGAGATTATATGTTTACCAAATTAAGCGAAATTTTAGAAGGTGTAAATAGTGTTGGCATAGCTGGTCATACAAACCCCGATGGAGATGCAATAGGATCAGCCATGGGTATTTATAATTATCTGCGTAAGAATTATCTTAAGATTGATGCCAGGGTATTTTTAGAGGAGATACCAAGGAAGTATAAATACATATATGGGACTGACGATGTCATTTCTTCTGATGAAGAAGACTTTGCACCAGATTTGTTTATTGCAATAGATTCCAGTACCATTGACCGTATAGGATTTGCAAAAAAGTATTTTGATAGTGCTAAAAAAACCGTTGCAATTGATCATCACATAAGTAATGAAAACTATGCTGATGAGAATTTGGTTGTGGCAAATGCAAGTTCTACCTGTGAGGTGGTTTTTGATCTTTTGGATGTTGATAAAATTGATAAAGAGGTTGCAGAAGCTTTGTACACAGGTATTGTTACAGATTCAGGTGTATTTAAGTATAGTGCAACCAGCAGACATACCATGGAAGTTGCCGGAAGACTAATTGATTATGGAATTGACATTACGGAAATAATAGATGGCACTTTCTATAGAAAAACATATGCTCAGAATCAGTTTATGGGAAGAATACTTCTTGAAAGCATTTTATTAATGGATGGTAAGGTAATTCTGGGGTATTGTACAAAAAAACTTATGGATTTTTACAATGTTTCAAAGGCTGACATGGATGGCATAGTTGATCAACTTCGTTTGACTGAGGGCGTTGAAGTAGCCATATTTGTATATGCCATGGATGATGAAGAGTATAAGGTTAGCATGCGTTCCGTTAATGAAGTGGATGTAAGTAAAATTGCTGTTCATTTTGGAGGCGGTGGACATGTAAAAGCTGCAGGCTTTTCAGCAAAGGGAAGAGTCCATGACATTGTAAATGCCATTACTGCACAAATAGAATTACAAATGTAAAAAAGAAATAGAATTTCAAATGTAATGTAGACTAAAAGTGGTGTAATATGCAGAATAAATACAATGGAATAATAAATGTATACAAAGAAAAAGGGTATACAAGTCATGATGTTGTTGCTAAACTTAGGGGCATATTAAAACAAAGAAAAATAGGGCATACAGGAACCCTTGACCCTGAGGCGGAAGGCGTTTTGCCTGTGACTTTGGGCAATGCCACAAAACTTTGCGAATTACTTGCTGATAAGGAAAAAACATATCTTGCAGTCATGAAATTAGGTGTAATCAGTGATACAGAGGATATGACCGGAAACATAGAGGTTGTAACTGATGAGAACAAGATTAAACTAATTGATGATGAAATCATAAAAGATACCATTAACTCCTTTTTGGGTGAGTATGAGCAGACACCGCCCATGTACTCTGCTCTTAAAGTGGATGGAAAAAAACTTTATGAACTTGCAAGAGAGGGCAAGGTCATAGAGAGAAAGAAAAGAAAAATATCAATTCTTGATATTGATGTTAAATGCATTGATAAACCATATGTTACTTTTTCTGTAACCTGTTCTAAAGGGACATATGTAAGATCTCTTTGCAGGGACATAGGAGAAAAACTTAAATGTGGCGGATGCATGGAGAGTCTTGTAAGAACAAGAGTTTCAAATTTTAAATTGGAAGATGCTTATAAATTATCCGATATAGAAGAAATGGTGAAGAGCAATAAAGATGATTTTATGACTTCCATAGAGGATATGCTAAGCATATATAAAAGCATAACAGTAAATAGTAATTATGATAAATTGGTTTTAAATGGTAATAAACTTCTGATAAAAGATTTATATCAGGATAAGGTAATAAGTGAAGAGACTAAACTAAAGGATTCAAAGGATATTTTTAGAATATACAGTTCACAAAACACTCTTGTTGGTTTATACTCTGTAAGTGATGAATATTTAAAGCCGTTAAAAATGTTTACTTGATATTTTGATAAAAAATGATAATATATAATAGCTTAAATGAAGTAGATTTAAAAAAATCAATAGTATCAGTTGGAAAGTTTGATGGACTTCATATTGGTCACAGAGAAATTGTGAAAAGGATGAAGGAATTAAAAACTAAGGAAAATCAACTGGTTATAATAACATTTGCCACCATGCCCGTAAATGGTGAAGATGGTGGGAAAATGATACTTACTCAGGAAGAAAAAATAAGATATTTTGAAATGCAGGATGTGGATGTGCTTATCATGATTGAAAATGTTAGTGATTTTCTAACCATGAGCGCAGAAGATTTTGTAAAGGAAATACTTATTAAAAAACTGGGTATTACACATATTGTGTGTGGAGAGGATTTCAGATTTGGAAAAGATAGATTGGGGGATGTTTCTTATCTTTCAACTGTTTATAAGGACAAATTTGAAACCATCTGTTTAAGGAAAATTAAATATGAAAACTGTGATGTATCCAGTTCAAGAATAAGGGAATGCATAAAAAAAGGTGAGATAAAAAAGGCAAATAAAATGCTTTCATCCCAGTTTTCCTTTATTGGAATTGTTGAACATGGTGCACACTTAGGAGCAGACATGAAAACACCCACGGTGAATATAATTCCGGATAGTGGAAAGATTATACCGCCCTTTGGTGTATATGCTTCAAAGGTGGTTTATGACAATTGTATGTTTAAAAGCATAACAAATATTGGCATAAAACCAACGGTATCAAATGAAGAGAGAATTGGCGTTGAAACCCATATATTTGATTTTAATGAGGATTTATACGGGAAAATAGTGGAAGTTGCGATTTATGATTTTATAAGGCCGGAAATGAAATTCTCAAGTATTGAAGAATTAGTATCTCAGATAAATATGGATGTTAAGAAGGTTAGGGATATAGAATATGAATGATTCAGTTATTTTAGCAATGTTACTTGGATTATGTGCAGGACTTGGATTCTTCCTGTATGGTATGAAACTTATGAGTGTGGGACTTGAAAAGGTTGCCGGTTCCAAAATGAAGGATATTCTTAATTGGTGTACGAAGAATACAGGAGTTGGTGTACTTGTAGGTATTATATTTACCGCAATAATTCAGTCATCATCTGCAACAACAGTTATGGTTACAAGTTTTGTTAACTCAGGACTTATGAATATTGCTCAGGCAATCGGTCCTATTATGGGTGCAAATGTTGGTACTGCCGTAACAGGTCAGTTGGTATCTTTTGATTTGGACGCAGTCGCACCGGTATTTATTTTTGTTGGTGTTATCATGATTAACTTCATGAAGAAACCAATGGTTAAAAATGTTGGTGAAGTTTTATTTGGTTTTGGTGTATTGTTCTTTGGAATGAGTACTCTTAAAACATCCATGGCAAAGCTTGATGATATACCTGGAGTTGTTGATAATATTAATTCATTAAACAATCCTTTGATTGCCATAGTTATTGGACTTTTAATAACAGCTGTTTTACAGAGTTCATCAGCAGCAGTTGGTATTGTAATTGGTATGGCAGGTTCAGGTATTTTTACAAATCTTGCTACTGCAAATTTCTTCGTATTAGGTTCAAATATTGGTGCCACAGCTCCATCTGTTTTATCGGCTTTACAAGGTAATAAGAACGCAAAGAGAGCAGCGCTGTCCAATGTTTTATATAATACATTTACTGCAGTTTTATTTGCCTTTTTACTTTTGGGATTTGGAGGCAGATTTAATGAATTTATCATGGATATTTCAAATGGTGAAGGTAAGGCTCAGATGGCCAGAGCTGTTGCTAACTCACAGACCATCATTAAATTAGCACAAATGATTGTTGCATTCCCATTTGCCGGAATGATAGTTAAATTATCTGAAAAAATGATTTCAGGTGTTGATAAGGAAGTAGAACCATGCGAACTTAAGTATATTAATAAGGGAGCAGCAATCCTTCCAACCACATGTATACTTGAGGCAACAAAGGAAATAAACCGTATGGGTGTTCATGCCATTGAGAATCTTGATAGAGCATTTAATGCACTTATTAATAAAGATTTATCGGGAATTGATCAGGTTTATGAAACTGAAAAGCAGATTGATTATCTAAGTAAAGAGATTACAAATTATCTTGTAAAAATAGCAAGAACAGACATGCCAATTCTTGATGCAAACTATATCGATGGATATTTCCATGTGGTAAGTGATATTGAGCGTATAGGCGACCATGCTGAAAACATAGCAGAATTTGCCCAGACAAGAGTAAAGGATGACATTCATTTTTCGCAAGTGGGTGTTGATGAACTTACAGGCATGTTCAATAAGGTTAAAAATCTTTTAACCTTGTCCTTGGATGCATTTGTAAATAAGGACAGAAGTCATCTTTTAGATATTCAGCTTCTAGAAGATGAGGTTGACGGACTTGAAATACTTCTTGAAAAGAATCATGTAAAACGTATGACGGAAGGAAAATGTTCACCTAAATCAGCAATATTTAGTGATTTAGTATCAAATATTGAACGTGTAGGTGACCATTCAATTAATATAGCTTATGCCATATTTGAAGAGGATGAAGATGTGGTGGAAGATCAGTTAAAGGAAGCATAGTTTGATTAATAACTTTTTCTTGCATTTTAAATGGAAAAGTGTTATAGTATCAAGGTGTGCTTTGGCACAAACCTATGCAAAGAGTTTGGATACTCCAACCGATTCTTTAGCATAAGGCGATAAAACCAGACAGTAATCAAACTGGGTAATATAGGAGGAATTAAAATGATTACATCAGAAAAGAAAGCAGAACTTATTAAAGAGTATGGTAGAAAAGAAGGCGATACAGGTTCACCTGAAGTACAGATCGCAATTCTTACATACAGAATTAAGGAACTTACAGAACATCTTAAAGAGAATCCTAAGGATCATCATTCAAGAAGAGGTCTTCTTAAGATGGTAGGTAAGAGAAGAGGTTTACTTGCATATTACAAGGCTAACAACCTTGAAGGATATCGTGCACTTATTGCTAAACTCGGTATCAGAAAGTAATAAATTAATATATAGACTAGGGATTATGTCCCTAGTCTATTGTTGTTTTTTGTAATTATGAGAATATGCATATTTAGCCGAGACCACTGAAAAACTTATGAATGACTCACAGGCTTTTCAGTAGTTTCGGAAGACAAGATTATGCGTATTCTCTTAAAAATAAATTATAAGGAGAATATAAATGAAAACATTTACAATGGATCTTGCCGGTAGAACTTTAAAAGTTGAAATCGGTAAAGTTGCAGCCCAGGCCAATGGAGCTGCCATGATGTTTTATGGTGACACATGTGTGTTATCAACAGCAACTGCATCTGATAAGCCAAGAGAGGGTGTGGATTTCTTCCCACTTTCAGTAGAGTTTGAAGAAAAGATGTATGCAGTTGGCAAAATTCCAGGTGGTTTTAACAAGAGAGAGGGTAAGGCTTCAGAAAACAGCGTTCTTACAGCCAGAGTTATTGATCGTCCTATGAGACCACTTTTCCCTAAGGATTACAGAAATGATGTAGCTTTAAATAACATGGTTATGTCAGTTGATCCTGAGTGCAGACCAGAACTTGTAGCAATGCTTGGTTCTGCAATTGCAACATGCATTTCGGACATTCCATTTGATGGTCCATGTGCCATGACACAGGTTGGTATGATTGATGGTCAGTTCATAATTAACCCAAGCCAGAAGGATTGGAAAGAGGGAGATCTTAAACTTACAGTTGCTTCAACTAAAGAAAAAGTTATCATGATTGAAGCTGGTGCCAATGAAATTCCAGAAGACAAGATGATTGAAGCTATCTACATGGCTCATGACATCAACCAGACAATCATTGCTTTCATCGAGCAGATTGTTGCTGAAGTTGGTAAGGAAAAACATACATATGAAAGTTGTGCAATTCCAGAAGAACTCTTTGCAAAAATTAAGGAAATTGTTCCACAGGAAGAAATGGAAAATGCTGTATTTACAGATGAAAAGCAGGTTAGAGAAGAGAACATTAAGGCTATTACTGAAAAGTTAGAAGAAGCATTTGCTGATAATGAAGATTGGCTGTCTGTTCTTGGTGAAGCAATTTACCAGTATGAAAAGAAAACTGTTCGTAAGATGATCTTAAAGGATGGTAAGAGACCTGATGGCAGAGCTATGAACCAGATCAGACCACTTGCTGCAGAAGTTGATTTAATTCCTAGAGTACATGGTAGTGCTATGTTTACTAGAGGACAGACTCAGATTTGTAACGTATGTACACTTGCTCCACTTTCTGAAATTCAGAAGGTTGATGGACTTGATGAAAATACAACAACTAAGAGATATATGCATCACTATAACTTCCCATCATACTCTGTTGGTGAAACAAAACCATCAAGAGGTCCGGGACGTAGAGAAATTGGACATGGTGCACTTGCTGAGCGAGCATTATTACCAGTTCTTCCATCAGAGGAAGAATTCCCATATGCAATTAGAACAGTATCAGAAACATTTGAATCAAATGGTTCAACATCAATGGCTAGTACATGTTCTTCATGTATGTCACTTATGGCAGCTGGTGTTCCAATTAAGAAGATGGTAGCTGGTATATCATGTGGTCTTGTTACTGGTGAGACAGATGATGATTACATCCTTCTTACAGATATCCAGGGTCTTGAAGATTTCTTCGGTGACATGGACTTCAAGGTAACAGGTACAACTGATGGTATTACAGCTATTCAGATGGATATTAAGATTCACGGTCTTACAAGACCTATTGTTGAAGGTGCCATTGCAAGAACAAGAGAAGCAAGACTCTTCATTATGGATACATGTATGAAGCCTGCTATTTCTGAACCTAGAAAAGAACTTAGTCCATATGCACCTAAGATTGTTCAGATTATGATTGATCCAACTAAGATTGGTGATGTTGTAGGACAACGTGGTAAGACAATCAACGCCATTATCGAAGAAACAGGCGTTAAGATTGACATTACTGATGATGGTGCTGTATCTGTATGTGGAACTGATAAGGAAGCTATGGATAAGGCTGTTAAGTACATTGAAATCATTACTACTGATTTTGAAAAAGGACAGATTTTTGAGGGTAAAGTTGTATCCATCAAGGAATTTGGTGCCTTTGTTGAATTTGCTCCAGGTAAGGAAGGCATGGTTCATATCTCAAAGATTTCTAATGATAGAATCAAGATGGTGGAAGATGTTCTTACACTTGGTGATAAGGTTAAATGTATTTGCCTTGGCAAGGATAAGATGGGAAGAATCAGTTTCTCAATTAAGGACTGCCCACAATAAATGAATAATAAATATTAAATTATTTTATATGAGGCAAGGATTTATTCCTTGCCTTTTATTAGGAGGAAATGAATATGTATAAATTCTATGGAAATGAGGATTTAAATATATATCCTGTGGAAGAAAAATACAAAAGTATAGGGACACCTAGGGAACTTTATGATATACTAGAAAGGGTATGGTGTAAGTTTACATGTGCTCCTAGACTTCGTGATGAATGGAATGAGGATAATGTAACATTGGGACAGTGTTCCATAACTGCTTTTCTTGTTCAAGATATATATGGTGGTAAGGTTTATGGAATCCTTAGACCTGGTGGAAACTATCATTGTTATAATGTGGTGGATGGACATGTATTTGACTTGACCAGCGAACAGTTTAAGGAAGAAATACTTGACTATACCAATAATATGGAACAAAGTAGAGATGTTCATTTTTCTGCCAAGGAAAAGGAAGAAAGATACCATTACCTTAAGAAAGAACTGGAGAAATATTTAAAAAATAATTAAAGAAATAATAAACCATAAGGGGAAGAAAGAGAGGTGTCCATATGAGATTCAGACCTTGTATTGATATTCATAATGGAGTGGTTAAACAGATTATAGGTGGCAGCCTTAGAGATGAGGGAAATAATGCGACAACTAATTTCGTATCTGAAAAGGATAGTGTTTATTTTGCCAATTTATATAAAGAAAAAGGCCTTCGTGGGGGTCATATAATAATGCTTAACAGTCGTGACTCGGAGTATTATGAAAGAACCAAGGAAGAGGCTCTTAAGGCTTTAGCTGCAACTCCAGGTTTGTTACAGATAGGTGGAGGAATTACCACTGATAATGCCAAGGATTTTCTTGATGCCGGAGCAAGTCATATTATTGTAACAACATATATTTTTGAAAATGGATTGGTAAGTTTGGAAAAACTTGAAAAATTAAAGAAACTTGTTGGAAAAGATAAAATTGTTCTTGATTTAAGTTGCAGAAGAAAGGGAGATAAATACTATGTGGTTACTGACAGATGGCAGACTTTTACAAGAACCACACTTAATGTGGATACTTTAAAAAAACTTTCCAATTATTGCGATGAATTTCTAATTCATGGAGTTGATGTGGAAGGAAAGGCAATGGGAATGGAGGAAGAACTGGTTAACATAATTACTGACTACATGGAAGATGCTGATGAGTTTCCTTCAATAGATAAATTTAAGAAGACCATTGATTTGAACACATATATTGAGAATAAAGATGACTGGATTGGCAGAGATTCAATTATGGTTAGAAAAGATCATAGTAAGATTACATATGCCGGTGGCATGCATACCTATGAAAATATTGAAAGGTTTGCCAAGGTGTCAAAGGGTATTATTGATTATACAATTGGTAGTGCCCTTGATATATTTGGTGGTAATCTCAACTTTGACAGAATATGCGAGAATAAACTTAGAGGTATTAGATACATAGAAAAATAAGGGCGTTTATTATTGTATTATTAGAGAGAAAATCTGATGGATAATAAAGTAAATAAATGGATATGGACTGTTTCAGCTAAAAAAAAGATTTATATTCCAATACTTGCATTTGTATCAGCAATAAGCGGATTAAGTGGTGTATTATATGCATTATTACTTAGGGAAATTGTTGACAGTGCAATAGCTAAGAATGTAAATCTTTTTAAGCGTAATGCCCTTCTTACCATTGCTTTAGTGGTGGTACAGCTTCTTTTAAGGGCAATCATTAGATGGCTTAATGAACTTGCAAAGAGTGAACTTGAAAACAGTTTTAAAGAGAGATTATTTAGTAAAATATTATATAAAAAATTTGAAAGAGTTGGAGCTGTTCATTCTGGTGAATGGATGAACAGACTTACCAATGATACCAAAATTGTGGCTGATGGTCTGGTGGATATTATACCAGGATTATGTGGCATGATATCAAAACTTGTGGGAGCAGTATTCATGATAATTGCTCTTGATGTTAGATTAGCGATTATAATACTGCCTTTATCATGCTTTTTTGGAATCATGACCTACATATTCAGGAAAATACTTAAGAAACTTCACAAGGAGGTCCAGGAAAAGGATGGTTTTCTTAGGATTTTCTTTCAGGAATATTTAGGAAGCCTTATGATTGTCAGAGCTTTTTCAAAGGAAGAAGAAGTGCTCTACAGTGGAAGACAAAAAATGAAGAGCCACAGGGATGTGCGCATGAAAAGAAACTATTTTTCCAATTTCTGCAATTTTGGTTTTGGCGCCGCCATGAATGGAATGTATCTTGTGGGGGTACTATACTGTGGATATGGAATTCTAACTTAAAGTATTACCGTGGGTACACTTACAGCCATTACCCAGTTGATATCACAAATTCAGGCTCCATTTGCCAATATTACTGGTTATCTTCCAAGATACTATGCTTTGGTAGCCAGTGCTGAAAGACTTATGGATATTGAAAGTTTTCCTGATGAGGGTATGGAAAAGGTATATGATAAAGGGTATGTTAAGGATATTTATGATAAATCTTTTAAGGCCATGGGCATTAGGAATGGTGAATTTTCTTACTATCCGGTTACTGAAAATCTTAAAGAGGTATCAAAGGAAAGTAGTCTTAAGGTATTTGAAAATTTAAATATTGAAATTAATAAAGGTGAGTATGTGGCTTTTACAGGAAGTAGTGGATGTGGTAAGTCAACAATTCTAAAAAACTTAATGACCATATATGAACTTGATAAGGGTGAAAACTATATTAAGTTAAGTGATGGTAGTGAAGATAAGTTAGATTACAGATGGAGAAAACTATTTGCCTATGTACCCCAGGGTAATCATTTGATGAGTGGTACCATAGGTGAAGCAGTGAGTTTTGAAAATGATAAGAATAAAATTCATGAGGATAGACTTACTAATGCCCTTAAAATAGCCTGCGCAAAGGATTTTGTGGATGAACTTGAGAATGGAGTGGATACTCTTTTGGGAGAGCGAGGTAGTGGTCTTTCAGAGGGGCAAATGCAAAGGCTAGCCATAGCAAGGGCAATTTATTCTGATAATCCGGTGCTTTTACTTGATGAGGCAACAAGTGCTCTTGATAGTGAAACGGAAAAGAATTTATTGATAAATCTAAGAAATATGACGGATAAAACAGTTATTATAGTAACTCATAGAGAAGCATCACTAAAAATATGCGATAGAGAGATTTGCATAGTTGATAATTCTTTAAAAAAATAGTACAATATTACCAAATGTGCAAAAGAAAAAATAAGGGTAATTTTTATTTTAGGAGGATGGATAAATGAAATTATGGCAGGCAATATTTTTTGCTATATTACAAGGGATTACGGAGTTTTTACCAGTAAGTAGTTCCGGTCACCTGGTTTTATTGAAAAATGTTTTTGGATTTAAGGATTTAAACAATAGTTACGATGTAATGTTGCATGTTGGAACTTTGGCTGCCGTATGTTTGGTATATAGAAAAGATGTTGTTAGAATAGTAGTAGAATTTTTTCATATTTGTGGAGATTGTATCTTTAACATAAGTACTTTCTTTAAGAATAAGACCATTGAACAGAAATCAATTCGTGATGGCGTGGATTGGGAATTTACACCATATAGAAGAATAGTTAAAAACGCATATAGAAAATTTGTGGTTTTGGTTATTGTATCATCCATACCAACAGCTATTATAGGTATGGCACAGGAACTCTTTATTGAAGATATTGTAGTAAAGTCTACTTTGCTTCCGGGAATCTTCTTAGTTATTACAGGTTTGATTTTAATGCTTATGGATAGAATTCCCGAAGGAAGCAAAACTCCAAAGCAGACAACATATACAGATGCTTTAATCATAGGTACAGTTCAGGGCTTTGCAACACTTCCTGGTATTTCAAGATCAGGTAGTACCATTACAGCAGGAATAGCTTGTGGACTTAGAAGAGATTTTGCTATTAAGTATTCATTTATCATGTCAATTCCAGCTATTCTTGGTGCGGCATTAATCAAACTTGTTAAAATAGGTGATGATAAACTTACAAGTACAGAAATTGGTTACTATGCAATAGGCATGGTTATAGCTGCATTGGTTGGTTTTATATTTATAAATTTATTAATTAATATTATTAAAAAGCGTGGAGTAGTAATATTTGCTTATTATTGTTTTGCAATTGGTGCAATTGCGATAATTAGCAATTATTTCTAAGACGGAGGAAGTTAAGTGGCGGCACAAAGTGCAAGAAGCAATTCGAATAGAAAATCTTCGGGAAGCAGAAGCGGTACAAGAAGTACTAATGGAAGTACAAGAAGAGGTACAAGCAGAAGTACAAACAGAAGTACTAAAAGCAGTTCGGCAAGAAATACAGGCAAAGGAAATTCCCGAAGAAGAAAAACAAAAAAAGCTAAGAGAAAAGAATTTATAAATGAGGCTGTATTATGGTTAATATGTGCGGCCTCTCTTATTGCGTTTTTAAGCAATTTTGGTGTATGTGGCAGGGTAGGCCTTGTAATTAGTAATATTATGTTTGGTTTATTTGGTCTTCTTGCTTTTGCTTTTCCTGTATTTTTAATTATATCCTTAGGATATCTCATGTATAACAGCGATGATTTTGTGGTAAAGAATAAGGTGTTTGTATCTTATGTCCTTTTTGCATTTGGCTGTGGTATGTGTCATCTTCTATTTATGAGTGATAGTTTGGGCGGGAAAATAGGAACATACTTTAATAAATGCATTGAGAAAAAAAGTGGTGGCGGATTAGTAGGTGCTGCAATTACAGAGAGTTTATCAGGATTTGTTGCACTTCCAGGAGCAGTTATTATTGAATTTACCGTAATGATTGTATGCCTTGTTATAATCACTGAAAAATCATTGGTTAAAAGCATTAGAAGAAGAGGTAGTGAGATTTATAGAAAAGCCAAGGAAAGTTATTATTACGATGATGATGAGGATGACTTAGATCTTGATTTATACATAAGGGAAACGGATCCAAAGAGTCTCAGAAAAGGTGTAACAAAGAGAGGGGTAACAAGGAATACCAAGATAGGTAATAGCCTTGATCCCGACATTCATGAAATTGATGCTTCATTGGATACTCCTGAAATATTTGAGGGTGTTCCTGAGAAAAAAGCCTCTACAAAGTCTGATTATAAGAAAAAGGCAAAAGAAAACAAAGATGAGGATGTATTTGCTCCTGCTGATTTTTCAAAGGTTAATAGTACAATGAATGGCAGCAAGGAGGAAGAACCTAAGGTTGTTAAAAGAAATTATGATGATATTAATATCAACATTAGTGGAAAACCACTTCCTGAAAAGGAAGAACTTCCTGTTAGTCCTTCTGAAAGTCCTGAAATTACAGAAATTACTGCACCTGTAAAGAAGGCAAGGCATGTGAGTGATGATGAAGATGTGCTTCCAAAGCCAGAAGTGGAAGAGCCTAAGAAGGAAAAGATAAATACAGCTTTAGAAAGTAGCAAGGTTAATGAAGAAATAAAGCAGGAGGAAGACTATAAGGATTATGTTCTTCCACCAATGTCCTTGTTAAAGAATGGAAAGGGAAGCATGGATAAGGCTTCCAAGAACGAGCTTTTAGAAACTGCCAAGAAACTTGAATTTGTATTGGAACAGTTCGGAGTTAAGGCAGAAGTAACTGATATTTCCCAGGGACCTTCAGTAACAAGATACGAGTTACTTCCAGCCCTTGGTACAAAGGTAAATAAAATAACTCAGCTTACTGATGACATTAAGATGAACATGGCAGCTACGGATATTAGAATTGAGGCGCCTATTCCGGGTAAAAATGCAGTTGGTATAGAAATACCAAATAAAAGCAGAGACATGGTGTGCTTAAAGCAGTTACTTGAAACTGAAGCATATAAGAAGGTTAATTCCAAAATTGCATTCCCTGCAGGTCTTGATATCAGCGGTGAGGTGGTTATTGGTGATATAGCAAAAATGCCCCATCTTCTTGTGGCGGGAACAACAGGTTCTGGTAAATCTGTATTTACCAATTCCATTATCATGAGTGTTTTATACAGAGCAAAACCTGATGAGGTTAAACTTTTGATAGTGGATCCAAAGGTTGTTGAATTTGGTGTTTATAATGGTATTCCACACCTCCTTCTTCCGGTTGTTACGGACCCTAAAAAGGCGGCAGGCGCACTTGCCTGGGCTGTAGGGGAAATGCAAAAGAGATATAAGATTTTTGCCAGTATTAATGTTAAGGATTTAGGTTCTTATAACACCAAGGTTACATCGGAAAAAATCTTGGGTGAGGATGAAAAACCACTTAAGAAAATGCCACAGATTCTTATAGTAATTGACGAGCTTGCAGACCTTATGATGGTTGCATCAAAGGAAGTTGAAGAAAATATTTGCCGACTTGCCCAGCTTGCAAGAGCAGCAGGAATACATCTTGTAATTGCAACCCAGAGACCATCTGTTGATGTTGTAACGGGTCTTATTAAGGCAAATATTTCATCAAGAGTTGCTTTGCTTGTATCATCTGGTGTTGATTCAAGAACAATTATAGACATGACGGGTGCTGAAAAACTATTGGGTAATGGCGACATGTTATTCTATCCGGCAGGTATACCAAAGCCAATAAGAGTTCAGGGTGCCTATGTATCAGAGGAAGAAATCATAAAGACTGTAACCTATCTTAAAAATAAGAACGGTGAAACAACTTATGATGATCAAGTTACATCTGAAATGACTAAGGGGACATCAAGTTCTAGTGATGGTGATGATGAAAGAGATGAGTACTTTGAGGAAGCAGCAAGATTTGTAATTGAGAAGCAGAAGGCTTCAACAAGTATGTTGCAGAGAGTATTTAGAATAGGATTTAACAGAGCTGCAAGAATTATGGACCAGTTGTCAGATGCAGGAATTGTTGGACCTGAGGAAGGCACAAAGCCAAGGAAGGTAATTATGACAATTGAAGAGTTTGAAGAACGTTTAAAGTAGGAGGTTATTATGACACAGATAATAGATGGTAAAGCCATTAGCGCACAGATAAAGGATGAATTAAAGGAAAAGGTTGCTAAAATTAAAAGCGAAGGCAAGGACATTTGCTTGGCGGTAATTCAGGTGGGTAATGATCCTGCTTCAACTGTATATGTTGGAAATAAAAAGAAAGCATGTGAATACATTGGAATCAAATCACTTGCTTTTGAACTTCCTGAAGAAACCACAGAAGAAGAATTGCTTAAGCTTGTATGTGAGTTGAATGAAAGAAGTGATGTTAATGGTATTTTGGTACAGCTTCCACTTCCAAAACATATTGATGAATCAAAGGTAATTGAAACCATAGACAGAACCAAGGATGTGGATGGTTTCCATCCGGCAAATGTTGGTGAACTTGTTATAGGGGGACCTGGATTTGTATCATGTACACCTGCAGGTATTATTCAGTTACTTAAGAGAAGCAACATATCAATTGAGGGAAAGAATTGTGTTGTAATTGGACGTAGTAACATAGTTGGAAAGCCAATGGCATTATTGCTTTTAAGAGAGAATGGCACAGTAACTGTTACACATTCAAGAACAGTTGATTTAAAGGATATTACAAGCAAGGCAGACATACTTGTTGTTGCCATAGGTAAGCCTAAATTTATTACAAAAGAGTATGTAAAGGAAGGCGCAGTTGTAATAGATGTTGGAATTCACCGCAATGAAGATAATAAGTTATGTGGTGATGTGGATTATGAAGATGTTGCACCAATTTGTAGTGCAATTACACCTGTTCCTGGTGGTGTGGGACCAATGACAATTGCCATGCTTATGGACAATTGCGTAAAGAGTATTGATTTACAGTAGATTAAAATCAATTTGGTTTTTCTAAAGTTGGTATTAAAGCAAGGAGGTCTTAATGTACGCAAGTGTTTGTATTGATATAAGCCATGAAAAATTAGATAAGACCTTTGAATACATAATACCTGATGAATTATTAAATAACATTGAGATTGGTGATGTTGTAAATATTCCCTTTGGTAAGGGTAATAGGATAATTACTGGATTTGTACTTGCAATTAAGGATAAATGTGATTTTGACAAAGACAAGTTAAAAAGCATTATTTCCATAGCAAATAACAGTGGAAGTCCTTCAGTCAATCTAATTAAACTGGCTGCTTTTATCAGGGAGACCTATGGTGGAACCATGAGCAGTGCCCTTAAAACAATTATTCCCATAAGGGAAAGGGTAAAGCCTAAGGAAGAGGTTTTTATTAAATTATCCATTGATAAAGAAGAAGCTAAGATGCTAATCTTTGAGGCCGAAAGAAAAAATGCAACTGCAAGGGTGAAACTTCTTAGGGAATTACTTGAAGAGGAAGCAATTAATCAAAGCCTTTTAATAAATAAACTTCACATTCCAAGGAGTACCATTAACAAACTTTGTGAAATGGAAGTTGTTACAAAGGAGATAGTTTCTAAAAATAGAAATCCTCTTAATGAAGGCAGAGAAGAATATAATATAAAACTAAATGATGATCAGCTTAATGTATGCAACAGCATAAAGTTTGATATGGATAATAAGGGTAAAAGAGTACACTTATTACATGGGATTACTGGAAGCGGTAAAACAGAAGTCTATATTGAACTTATAGATAAAGTGATTAAAGGTGGCAAGGAAGCCATAGTTTTAATTCCTGAAATTGCTCTAACATATCAAACTGTAAAAAGATTTCAAAAAAAATTTGGTAATCTGGTATCCATTATAAATTCCAAATTATCAAAGGGTGAAAAATATGATCAGTTTGAAAGAGCAAAAAGAAGTGAAATAAAGATAATGATAGGTCCAAGATCAGCGCTATTTACACCATTTAATAATCTGGGACTTATTATAATAGATGAGGAACATGAGCGCACGTATAAAAGCGAACAGGTTCCAAAATATCATGCAAGGGAAGTGGCCATTAAGAGGGCTGAAATTGAAGATGCCTATGTGGTATTAGGTTCTGCCACACCTTCAATTGAAAGCTACTATAAGGCCTGCGAAGGTGTTTATAAATTGCATGAACTTGAAAACAGAGCAAATAAAGGAAATCTTGCCGATGTAGAGATTGTGGATATGAGGGAAGAACTAAAATCTGGAAATAAAAGCATGTTTTCAAGAAAACTCCAGGAACAAATGAAGGAGCGACTCTCTAAGAATCAACAGACAATGATTTTTCTAAATAGAAGAGGGTATGCAAACTTTGTGTCCTGTAGAAGTTGTGGAGAGGCTGTTAAATGTCCCCATTGTGATGTTACATTAAAGCCTCATAAAAATGGATTGATGATTTGCCACTATTGTGGTCATGAAGAACCTTTGGTTAAAACATGTCCTAAATGTGGCTCTAATCTTATAAAGCCCTTCGGCACCGGTACGGAAAAAGTTGAAAGTGCAATAAAGAAACTTTTCCCAGAGAGCAGAGTATTACGAATGGACGCTGATACTACAAGGAAAAAGGATGGTTATGAAAAGATTCTTTCTGCATTTGCTGGGGGAGAGGCTGATATCTTAGTGGGAACACAGATGATAGTAAAGGGTCATGACTTTCCAAATGTTACACTTGTTGGTATTATTGCGGCAGATTTATCCCTTTATGCAACGGACTTTAGGGCAAGCGAAAATACATTTGCCCTTCTAACCCAGGCTGCGGGAAGAGCAGGTCGAGGCAGAGAAAAGGGTGATGTGGTAATACAGACTTATAATCCTGATAATTATGCAATTGAATTATCAAAAGAACAGGATTACAAAAGTTTTTATAATTTGGAAATCTCCTATAGAAAACTATTAAAGTATCCGCCAGTTTACGCCATGGCAGTACTATTGTTAACGGGAGACGATTTACAAAAACTTACCAAAGTTTCAAAGGAAGTTTTTGATGTACTTTTAAATGTAAATCTTGAGAATGTGGAATTATTTGGGCCCGTTGCAGCTAACGTGGGAAGGATAAGCGATAGTTTTCGTATGGTAATATATTTAAAACATATGGATATAAATGCAATAACTAAATTAAAGGACCGTTTTGAAGGCAGTGATATTTATAAGGAATATGAAGATATTAGTATTACTTTTGATATGTTGCCTATGAGCGGATATTAATCAGGAGGATATATGGCACTTAGAAATATTAGGGTTTTAGGAGAATATGGTGAAGATTCCTTAAGAAAACCTTGTAAGGAAGTTAAAACAGTTAATAAAAGAATACTAGATTTAATTGAAGATATGCTTGATACAATGTACGACGCCCAGGGAGTAGGACTTGCCGCTCCACAGGTTGGTGTACTTAGACGAGTTGTGGTAATTGACATAGGTGAGGGCCCATGGATTTTAATAAATCCAAAGATTCTTGAGATGGACGGCGAGCAGCGTGAGTATGAAGGCTGTCTTTCCCTTCCAGGAAAATCAGCTTATGTTAAAAGACCTATGAATGTTAAGTTTTCATACTTTGATGAGAACATGGATGAGTATGAGGCAGAAGCCACAGGTCTAATGGCAAGGGCGGTATGTCACGAACTTGATCATTTAGATGGTGTCTGCTATGTTGATAAATTGGATGGACCTCTTATGAATAATGAGGATATTTTCCCAGATGAGGAAGATGAAGTAGAAGAGGTTGAAGCAAATGAAGAAGTAACCGAGGAAGTAACCGAGGAAGTAAACGAGGAATAATAATGAGATTGATTTTCATGGGAACACCGGATTTTTCGGTGCCTACACTTGAAAAGTTAATAGAGTCAGAACATGAAGTGGTATGTTGTGTAACTCAGGAGGATAAGGCAAGGGGAAGAAGTGGAAAACTCACCCCAACTCCAGTAAAGGAATGTGCCCTTAAAAATAACATTGAAGTTCTTACACCTATAAAAATCAGAAATAATGTTGAGTTTATTGAAAAACTAAGAACCTACAATGCGGATGCAATCATTGTAATTGCCTTTGGTCAGATTCTACCAACGGAAGTTCTTAATATGACAAAGTATGGATGTATTAACATTCATGCATCTCTTCTTCCAGAATACAGAGGGGCAGCACCAATTCAGTGGGCAGTTATTGATGGGCTTAAGGAAACGGGAATTACCATTATGCAGATGGATGAGGGACTTGATACCGGTGATATTATAAATGTGAAAAAGATTCCTATTGATAAAAAGGAAACTGGCGGAAGTCTTTTTGATAAACTTGCACTTCTAGGGCCTGAATTACTACTTGATACACTAAAGCTTATTGAAGAGGGCAAAGTTAATGCAATAAAGCAGGATGAAAGTAAGAGCTCTTATGCAAAGAAGTTAGATAAGAAAACTGGTTTAATTGATTTTAATCAGACTTCAGAATCCATAGAGAGATTGGTTAGAGGTTTAGATCCTTGGCCAAGTGCATATACATATTTTGCCGGGAAAATGTTAAAAATCTGGGATTGTGAATGTGTGGATGAATCTGATAAGCAAGGTGGTTTTGGCAGCAATTCATCAGGAGATTTATATAATCCAGGCAAATTATTAATAAAGGGTAAGGATAAATTATTTGTAAAGACAAAGGATGGATTCTTATCCATTAATGAACTTCAGTTAGAAGGCAAAAAACGCATGGATACAAAAAGTTTTTTGCTTGGAATAAATCAGGATAAATTACCGGATTATTTAGGATAAGTAGTTACTTTTTATTACGGGTAACAGGAGGTTGTGTTAAATGGGTTATTACAGTTTTGATTTTACTTATATTTTGGTTTTAATAGGATTTGTATTTTCATTAATAGCCTCTGGAATGGTAAAGAGTACCTTTAGTAAGTACAATAAATACTACAATAGTAATGGAAAAACAGGTGCTCAGGTTGCAGAAGAAATACTTAGGGCAAATGGAATATATGATGTTAAGATTCAACATATATCAGGTAGTCTTACAGATAATTATAATCCAACAACGAATATAGTAAGTCTTTCAGATTCTACATTTAACAGTTCATCTGTGGCTGCAGCGGGAGTTGCGGCTCATGAATGTGGACATGTTATACAGCATCATATAGGATATGCACCTATTAAACTTAGAAATGCAATTGTACCAGTTGCAAGCATAGGTACAAAGGCATCATATTTGTTTATTATGTTAGGACTTATTTTCTCAAGTGGTATTAGCCAGTTATTATTAAACATGGGCATTATTGCTTTTATTGCTGTTGTTGCATTTCAGGTTGTAACACTTCCAGTGGAACTTGATGCATCAAATAGAGCCCTAAGAATTCTTAAAAAGAATAACATCCTAGGTGAAAGCGAAGTTAAAATGGCAAGAAAGGTTTTAACAGCAGCAGCTATGACATATGTTGCTGCAGTTGCAACAGCGCTATTACAGTTATTAAGACTTATCATCCTCTTTGGAGGTGGTCGTAGGAGAAGTAAGTGGTAAATATAAGAAACATTGCACTTAGCAGCATTATTGAGATAATAGAAGAGGGCAAGAAAAGTCATTATGTAACAAATAAAACAGTTTCTGGGCTTGATGTTACAAGTAGGGATAAGGCTTTTTATCTTAAACTAGTGGAGGGGACTGTTGAAAGAAAGATTACCCTTGATTTTATTATAAACAAATATTCCAAGGTGCCCGTAAATAAACAGAAAAAGGTGGTTAGAAATCTCCTTAGAATGAGTATTTATCAGATTATTTATTTGGATAAAACCTTGGATGCAGCCGCTTGTGATGAAGCAGTAAAGATTATTAAGAAAAGGAAGATGGCTTCCTTAAGTGGTTTTATTAATGGAGTATTAAGAACAATCGTTAGGGAAAAGGAAAACATAATTAATGCCATTGAAGAAGCTCCATTAGAAATCAAGTATTCCGTTCCAAACTGGATCATAGAAAAACTTGGTGAAGATGCATCTTTTGTTCTTGATAGTTTATATAAGGAACGACCTATAAATGCCAGATTTAATACCACAAAACATAGTTATGAGGAAATAAGGGATATGCTTTTATGCGAAGGTATAAAGGTTAAGGATAATCCTTATTTTAAAGATATAAAGGATAGGGCACAAGCAGCCTTGATTGAAGATTTTTCTGATTTACGGAATTATGCAACATTTGCCGGAGGACTTTTTACCATACAGGACAGTGCATCAATGATTCCGGTGTTGGTTAGTGATGCAAAGCCAGGTGACATGGTAATTGATGTTTGTGCAGCTCCTGGCGGAAAGAGTACCCAGATTGCAGAAATGGTAGGGGATAAAGGGTTTGTTCATTCCTTTGATGTAAGTGATAATAAGGTTGACTTAATTAAGGAGAACATTAAAAGACTTAAACTTACCAATATTGATGCCCAGGTTTTTGATGGCAGAAATACAAATAAAAAATACATTGAAAAAGCTGATGTGGTAATTCTTGATGTACCATGTTCGGGACTTGGTGTCATATCCAATAAACCGGACATTAAGTATAGACTTAAGGAAGAAGACATTGAAAGTTTAAATACTTTGCAAAAAGAAATTGTAAGTTCAGCAATCCCTTATTTAAAAAAGGGAGGAAGGCTTATTTATAGCACATGTACCTTGACTAAGGAAGAGGATGAGGATATGTATAAGTATATCCTTGATAATTTTGATGTAGCAGGAGTTAATCTTAATGAGTATCTTCCGGATACATTAAAATGTGAAGATGCAAAAAAAGGATTTTTAAAACTTGTGCCAGGGAAGGTAAACATGGATGGATTCTTTGTGGCAGGTTTTGTTAAGAATTAGAGAATATGAGTGAGTTAATTAATGGAAAAAGAGATATAAACTCATTTTCCCAGGAAGAATTAGAAAAGATAATAGTTACTGAACTGGGTGAGAAAAAGTTCAGGGTGAGTCAGATATATAAGTGGCTTCATGAACAAAGAGTAAAAGATTTTTCTGATATGAGCAATTTATCCATTGTACTTAGGGAAAAGCTAAATCAGGAGTTTTTTATTAATCGTCCTAAGATTGCAGAGGTTCTTACTTCCAAGGAAGATGGAACAAAAAAATATCTTTTTGAACTAAGTGATGGTAATATAATTGAGAGTGTATTCATGAGATACATTCATGGAAATAGCGTATGTATTTCAACACAGGTTGGATGTGCCATGGGTTGTAAATTCTGTGCATCAACCCTTGATGGATTGGAAAGACATTTGCTGCCATCGGAGATGCTTGGGCAAATTTATGAAATTGCTGCAGATACCGGAGAAAAGATTTCCAATGTGGTATTAATGGGAAGTGGTGAACCACTTCATAATTATGATAATGTAATTCGTTTCATAAGATTAATAACCGATGAAAAGGGTTATAATTTAAGCACAAGAAACATCACTCTTTCAACTTGCGGACTTGTACCTAATATTGAAAGACTTGCATGTGAAGGCCTGCCTATAACTCTTGCAATTTCACTTCATGCAAGTAATGATGAAAAAAGAAAAGAATTAATGCCTATTGCCAATAAGTATTCAATTGAGGAGATACTTAAGGCAACAGATAATTATTTTAATAAAACAGGAAGAAGAATTTCTTTTGAATATAGTTTGGTGTTTGGTGTCAATGATAATGTGGAGGATGCGAGTGAGTTATCAAAATTCTTAAGGGGTAAACACGCTCATGTAAATTTGATACCAGTAAACCCAATTAAGGAAAGGGATTTTAAGAGCAGTAATACAGCATCTTGTAAGGCTTTTAAAAATATTCTTGAAAAAAATGGAATAAATGTTACTATTAGAAGGGAAATGGGACGAGACATTAATGGAGCCTGTGGTCAGCTTCGACGTAGTTACATAAAAGAAAGTAGTAAAGGAGGTAAGGAAGATTGAGGTCATTTGGCAAAACAGATGTAGGCGAGAAAAGACAGGTTAATCAGGATTTTGTATATTATTCAGATAAACCTGTGGGAAAACTTCCAAATCTCTATATTGTGGCAGATGGTATGGGTGGCCATAAAGCTGGAGATGTGGCATCGAGATTTACGGTGCAACAATTTGTGAATCATATAAAAGAATCTAAAGGCAAGAACCCCATATCAATTATAGATGATGCAATAATAAAGGCAAATGAGGAAATAATAGACCTTGCGGCAACAAGCCCTGACTATGAGGGCATGGGAACCACATTGGTTGCTCTAAGCATTATAGATAAATCCTTATTTATTGCGAATATTGGAGATAGCAGATTATATACAATTAATAAAGAAAAAATAAAACAGATAACCAGGGACCATTCCTTTGTTGAAGAAATGGTAAGTAATGGTGAACTTTCAAGAAGTAGCGCAAGAACCCACGAAAAGAAAAACATTATAACAAGAGCAGTGGGAGCAGAGCGAGACATAATATCTGATATTTTTGAGATTAGTTATCACAAAGGAGATTTAATCTTAATGTGTACTGATGGTTTATCCAACATGGTAGATGATGAAACCATAAGATACATAGCACTTAAATATCAAGATTTAGAAAAAGCAACTAATAGATTAATAGAAGAGGCTAACCATAACGGTGGAAAGGACAATATTTCGGTATTACTTGTAAGACCGGAATAAGGGCTAAGATATGTTGAAGAGCGGAACATTTATCAGTGATCGCTATGAGATTTTGGAAAGAGTCGGATCTGGAGGAATGAGTGATGTTTATAAGGCTAAATGTCATAAGTTAAACAGATTCGTTGCTATTAAGGTTTTAAAGCAGGATTATAGCGAGGATAAAAGCTTTGTTGCCAAGTTTAAAACAGAGGCACAGTCAGCTGCGGGATTATCTCATCCAAATATTGTAAATGTATATGACGTAGGTGAGGATAATGGTATCTATTATATCGTTATGGAACTTATTGAAGGTATTACATTAAAACAGTATATTGAAAGAAAAGGGCAGCTTACAATTAGAGAAAGTGTTAGTATTGCCATTCAGGTGGCTCAGGGTATTGAATGTGCTCATAATAATCATATTATTCATAGAGACATTAAGCCACAGAACATAATTATTTCCAAGGAAGGCAAGGTTAAGGTTACAGATTTTGGTATTGCAAGAGCAACTACAGCCAATACAAATACCCTTAATTCCAATGCTGTTGGATCTGTTCATTATATATCACCTGAACAGGCAAGAGGTGGATACATTGATGAGAAAAGTGATATTTACTCTTTAGGTATTACTCTTTTTGAAATGGTAACTGGTCGTGTTCCATTTGATGGAGAAAGTACTGTAACAATAGCACTTTGTCACATTCAGAATGATATACCAAATCTTAAGGTATTGGTGCCAGACATTCCAATTAGTGTTGAAAAAATTATTTATAAATGTACACAGAAAAAAGCCGACAGAAGATATTTAAAAATCAATTCGTTAATAGCAGATCTTAAGAGGTCATTGGTTACACCAGATGAAGATTTTGTTGTATTAACACCAACTTCAGGGGATGGAACAACCATTGTTATTACAGACGAAGAAATCTCTGCAATTAAAAAGGGTTCAGCCATTACAGAGGATGACATTGATGCTGTAAGTGAAAAGGCTGATACTAATAAGGATTATGGTGAAACACCGGAAAAAGAAGATGATGATATCGATGCAGTTAATCCAAAGTTTGACAAGATAATTGCAATAGGCAGTGTTACTGTTGGTATCATAGTTCTTATTTTCCTGATTGTTATTGTTTCCAAAATAATGAGAAACTTTGGTGTTAATTCACCGCTTGAAGGAAATGTAACAGTACATGTGGATGAAACCCTTGATTCAATGCATACTTATGTGCCTAATGTAATTGGCATGTCTGAATCAGAAGCAAAGGATGCCCTTAATGAAAGCAGCCTTGGAATAGAATATAAGTATGATTATGATGAAAACATTGAACGTGGATTGGTATGTGCCCAGTCAGAACTTGCTGAATCTGTAGTTGAAAAGAACATTACAGTTATTGTTACCATATCAGAAGGTCCAGAAAGATATGATATGCCTAATGTAGTAGGAGATACACTTGATGAAGCGCGCCAGAAACTTGAAGCGTTAGAACTTGTTATTAAAGTTGACTATGAATATAGCACGACGGATATTAACACAGTAATTAAACAAAGTCTTTCAACAAAGGCAGATGTTAAGAAGGGTGACGAAGTAACTCTTACCTGCAGTCGAGGCAGTGAATATAAGATTACTGGAACTGTTCCTTCATTGGTTGGTACAAAGTATAAGGATGCTTCAAGTAAATTATCAAAGGCAGGACTTAAACTAGGTAAGGTAATAGAAGTATATAGTGATACTGTTAAGAAGGGAAGAATCATAGCTCAGCTTTCAAAGGCAGGAAGTGAACAGCCACTTGATTCATCTGTAAGTATTGTTGTAAGTTTAGGCAAAGAAGAAGTTGAAACTGAAACAGAAACTGAGACAGAGACCGAGACAGAAACTGAAACAGAAACTGAAACAGAGACTGTAAAGGAAACTGTAACAGAAACAGAAAGTGTATCTGAAGAAAATACTGAGAATCAGGTAAGTCCTGGTGAAGGTGAAGGCGAAGACGAAGCTTTAGAGCATCAAGGCGAATAATAATGCAAGGTAAGATTGTTAAAGGCATTGCTGGTTTTTACTATGTAAATACTAGTGATAATACATATGAATGTAAGGCGAAGGGCGCATTTAGAAATAAATCCCAAAAACCTCTGGTTGGGGATGATGTGGAATTTGACATTACAGATTCTAATAATCTTAAGGGGAATATTACCAAACTCTTAAAAAGAAAGAATCATCTGATTAGACCGGAGGTGGCCAATGTGGATTTGGCTCTTGTGGTAATCGCCCTTTCAAATCCTGAACCAAATTTAAATCTTTTGGATAGATTTTTGGTGATGATGGAATATAATGAAGTAAAGACATATATCTGCTTTAATAAAACTGATGAATCCCATGATGAAAAGATGGAATTATTTAGGGATATTTATGAAAAGGCAGGTTATAAGGTGTTCTTTACCAGCACATATGATGGAAATGGAATTGATGATTTAAAGAAGGAAATAAAGGGAAAGACAATAGTATTTGCCGGTCCTTCAGGAGTTGGGAAATCATCATTGCTTAATGCAATTACCGATAAACAATTGATGGATACTGGAAGTATTAGTGAGAAGATTGGAAGGGGTAAACACACCACCAGACATTCGGAAATATTTGCCATAACTCATGATACCTATATATTTGATACTCCAGGTTTTAGTACTGTGTTTGTACCGGAGATAGATGAAAACAATTTGAGATTCTTTTATCCAGAGTTTTACAAGTATGAGAATAAGTGCAAGTATAATGGGTGTGTGCACATTAATGAACCATCCTGTGCTCTTAAGGAGGCTATTGAAGAGGGTAATGTAAGCAGGGAGCGATACGAAAGCTATAAATTGATTTTTGAGGAATTAAAAAACAAGGTTAAGTATTAGTGGGGTTAAATTTAAAAAATAGTATAAGAGGAATAAATGAATAAATTATCACCATCAATTCTCTCTGCGGATTTTTCAAAGCTTGGAGAAGAAATAAAAATAATAGATGAAGCAGGTTGTGATTTAATCCATGTGGATGTAATGGATGGATTGTTTGTACCAAGTATATCCTATGGCATGCCTGTTATAAAAAGCATAAGGAAATGCACAAAAAAAACATTTGATGTACATCTTATGGTAACAGAGCCAATTAGATACATTAAGGATTTTAAGGAAAGTGGAGCAGATCTTATATCAGTTCATGTGGAAGCTTGCAAGGATGTTAAAGCAACTCTTGAAAAAATAAGAAAGTATGGAATGATTCCTGCCATTGCATTAAATCCAGAGACGGACATAGATAAGATTTATGATTACATAGATTTAGTTGACATGATTTTGGTTATGTCTGTTCATCCGGGCTTTGGAGGACAGAAGTATATTGAAGAAACAACTGAGAAAATCAGAACATTAAGAAACCATCTTAATGAACTTGGCGTTGAAAAGGACATTGAAGTGGATGGTGGAATTACATTCGATAATGTGGAAACAGTATTAGATGCTGGCGCCAATGTAATCGTCGCAGGTTCAACTATCTTTAAAGATGCTAAAAAAAATACAAAAAAAATGTTAGAAATACTTAGCCGTTCTTAATAAAAAAACTTCGAGTTGTAATACTATTGATATATTATAGTATTCTTCTCGAAGTTTTTTTATTTAGAACGAAGACCCTATGCAAGTTGCATTGATCCTTCATTGTACCTATAAGTTAAGTTTAGTTAAATCTATAGGTACGTATGCAAGTTGCTTTAATCCCTCATTGTACCTATAAGTTAAGCTTAGTTAAATCTATAGGTACGTATGCAAGTTGCATTAATCCTTCATTGTACCTATAAATAAAAGTTAGTCCAATCCATAGGTATATATGTCTATTGTAGTTAACATAAAATATACCTATATAAACAAGTTAGTCCAATCCATAGGTATGTATGTCGATTGTAGTTGACATAAAATGTACCTATATAAACAAGTTAGTCCAATCCATAGGTATGTATGTCAATTGTAGTTAACATAAAATGTACCTATATAATCAAGATAATTGATTTTATAGGTACATTTATAAAAATATATGTTTTCAAAACGTTATAAAGATACAAACCTACCCACTTTATTAGGTGGTGGTTCCGTAATAGTTCATGCATAAAATCGTAAGATCATCAAATGGAGGAGCATCCCCCACAAATGCATTAACATTTAATGTTTCATGTTCTACCATGGCTTTACAGGAATCAGTTGAAACACTATTTAAAGATTCTTCTATACGCTCTAATCCATACATTTCATTGTCAATGTTTTTGGCTTCAGCCAAACCATCGGTATATACAAATATTCCATCACCAGGTTGCAACTTAATGGAGTACTCGTGGTATTTTGAATCCTCCATAATACCCATAACAGGACCATGCTTATCCTTAAGGATTTCATATGTTCCATTTCTTTTAATAAATGGATATTCGTGTCCTGCACTTGATGCAAAAAGCATGCCTGTGCTTATTTCCAAAACACCAACCCATACAGTTACAAACATATCCATTTGATTGTTAGAGCATAATTGGTTATTGGCCTTGAATAAGATATCCTTTGGCGAATGTCCGTGCATGGCTGTTCTTTGAAGTATGATTTTGGATGTCATCATAAATAGTGAAGCAGGAATGCCTTTACCACTTACATCAGCGATAACAAGGCAGAGATGATCCTCGTCCACCAGAAAGAAATCATAAAAGTCACCGCCAATTTGTCTTGCAGGAGTCATGCTTGCGTAAATATCAAATTCGCTTCTATCTGGAAATGGAGGAAATACAGTAGGTAGAATTGAACCCTGAATATTGGATGCAAGAGCAAGCTCTGTATCCAGTTTTTTCTGCTCGTTTTCCATATCCTTGATGTGTTTGTTTTTCTCCACAACCTGTTGTTTTAATACATCATTATGTTTATCAAGAAGCTCGATATACTTTCTTTCTTCAGTATTATCTGTCATGGTTATTATGTAACCACGTTTTTTTCTTCCATCAAAAAGATAATTTACAGTAACATTGTAAATTTTGTTTTCATCCTCGCCAATGACATCTTTTTTGACTGTATAAACAAATTCCTTCCCACTGTCTTTCTTAAAACTGTTAATCCAGTGAATTAATCTGTGGGCAAATCTATTATTATCATAAAGTACGGCATCAACAGTAAGGTTATTTAGTTCAGGCATTATTCTTTTTGCTGTTTTATTACTTCCCAAATAACGATTCCTAAAATCAAAGGAAATAAGTGCTGTTGAACCTTCCTGTATCATGGAATCGATAATCGAGTCATCAATATCATACAGTGACATTCGGTATGATATAAATAAGAAAACCAATTCCGATAATATGTAAATTAATGGAATGGATTCAAAATCTGTTCCCACAATTCTGCTGGTAAAATAACTTACAATTGCGATAACATCTGGAATAAACAGAGCATATAGTATTCCATGAGATATTTGTTTTTTTGTATGTAAACTGTAAATTATGGCAATTATACTTGCAAAAGCATAGCTTAATATAAGTACATAAAATACAGTATGCAATATACCATATTCCCTAACTATTATAGTATCGTCGCCTATTCTTTTAAATTCAATGGATTTATAAAAGTGAGTTGTACGACCTATAAAAAGAGTAGATATAAATACTAATGAAGAAATAACAAATAGTACAAATTTTATTAATCTATGTATTTTTATTTGGCAAATGTCAAATATAATTAAAAGCATAAAGTATTCTAAATAACATCCACCTATATATGCTATTATTTTAGATAATATGTATACCTGAAGATTATCAGCCGATGCCATATATACATATCCCAAGCAAGAAATAGGAATTAATGTAAAAAGAATGGTTAGCTTTACATCAAAGTGCTTATGATAGATGTAAACATATATGGCTGATAGAATCATAGATATAACAAATACCATTTTATAAAAAGATATTGCTACCATTTTGCCTCCCGGTTAAAGGTGTTAGAAACATATTAAAATATAATTACATTTTACTGTTTTTTTTATGTGTTGTAAATAATTATTAATGAAAAATAAAGGCATTTATGATAGAATTATGAAGTGTTTAATCACAGTTTAAACACTTAAAATATACGCAAATTATAAACAATAGAAGTAAACTATAAAAAGAAGAAGTAAACTAAAAAATGGGAGTATAATATGAAAAAGTTTTTTGCAATTATTTCGGTTACACTTATATGTGCATTTCTATTTTCTTCTTGTTCCGTAAAAGGAAAGAATTCCTTAATCTCATATGCTAAGAAGAATTATGGCGATTGTGAATTTGTAAAAGAAGAAGTGGAAGGGAAAGGCAAGGATAAGAAAAGGACGGTTTATCTTATTGATAAGGATACCGGGATAGAGTATACAGTAACTTCTAAGATGAGCAGCATAAGTATTGATGGAAGCAATTTTGGTCATGTTGAAGATACCAGTTCTGATTTTTTAAAACTATATTGGGAATATGTAATTGATGAAGCAAAGGATGAATTAAATAGTATCTCTAAAGAGCATGACGTAGATCTTACGAATCCTTCAGAGATTTTATTTAATGGCAGACCTTCTTATGATGAGCCGGAAACAGTAGCTAAAGAAGTTTATAATATTCTTAAAGATTACGATAAGAAAGGATTGCTTGATTTAACTCTATTAGTGTTCTCGGAAAACAAGAATGCCTATTTAGGTGTTATAGATGGAGAGTCGGGTGAATGGAGTGGAAATGATTCATATAAAGTTATTGATTATGTGCTAAGTATATTCCCAGATGCAAAGTATTCGTCAGATATTTTTGGAATACCAGAATCCTATGTTAACTCTAATGACCTTGATAGATTAATAAGACTTGGAGGAAGGAATAGCAGTTCCTTTGATGTGGAATTCTATTTATTTTCCGATTCAAAATATGGAACACTTGTAGCTTTTGACATGGAAGAGATAGGTCTTAAAGGCATTTTTGTTGGTACATATGAAAGCTATGGTGGTGGAGAAACATTGGATTGCGACGCATTGGATATTCACCACGATGAAACGGAGAATGAGACAGAAAAAAACATATGGGAGACAGAGAAAGACACAAATCAAGATAGCAATCAGGAGAAAGATATAAATCAAGATGATTCAAAGAATGTAGAACTTATATTGGATACAGAGATTTCAACTGACGAGATCGAATTTTATGAACAGTTTCCTGAAAAAATATATAAAAGCCAATATGAGGAAGTGGAGGAGTGCTTAATAAGTGTATTTGGTGATGGTGCCCAGATTATCGACCAAGGAGAATTTATGAATGGACTTGGTGATTTCTATCAGAAAAACCTGTTTGACTACACAGATGGTATTTCAGTGCTTTCGGAAAAATTCTATGGCATGTCTGTTGATTTTGACACTGTGGATAAAACAATATACACAGTGGGCTTCCATAGAAATTCTGATCTTAATACCATAGATAATAACGAACCAACATCATTTGAGTGTAGGGACAGTTACGACAGGCTATACAAGATATTTAATGAAAAATATGGTGCCCCCGATATGGAATTTACACCAGATCAAAGTGGATATGTTGGAGCACTTTGGAAGAACACAACTTGCGGTGAGGTATGGATTGCTTGGGGAGATAAGATATTTGGCAGTAATCAAGCAGATTGTATTTTAACCTTTTCAAGGAAAGGGTTAAACTGAAATAAATAGGTTGATTTTTATTTGATTCAAATCAATTGAAAAATAAAGGTTTTTGTGATAACATTAAACAGTTGTACAAAAACCTTTTTTATTGTGTTATTTGAAGAAAGTTTAGTACATAAGGATTAATCAAGGAGATTAGAATAAAATGAAACTAGGTATAGTTGGTCTTCCTAATGTAGGAAAGAGTACACTTTTTAATTCGCTTACAAAGGCTGGCGCTGAATCAGCTAACTATCCATTCTGTACAATTGACCCTAACGTGGGTATTGTTACGGTTCCGGATGAAAGACTCGATAAATTAACAGAAATGTATAATTCAAAGAAGACAACTCCGGCAGTTATTGAATTTGTTGATATTGCTGGTCTTGTAAAGGGAGCTTCAAAGGGTGAAGGTCTTGGAAATCAGTTCCTTGCCAACATCAGAGAAGTGGATGCAATTGTTCATGTTGTTAGATGTTTTGAAAATTCAAACATCATTCACGTTGATGGCAGCATTGATCCTCTTAGAGATATTGAAACCATCAATCTTGAATTGGTATTTTCAGATATTGAAATATTGGATAGAAGAAGAAGCAAACTCATTAGAGTTGCAAGAAATGATAAGACTGCAGCCAAGGAACTTGACTTGGTTGAAAGAATCATTGCTCACCTTGAAGGTGGAAATCTTGCAGCAACATTTGCTACAGATGATGAAGATGAAATTGCATTTATGAGTGAATATAATCTTCTTACAAATAAGCCTGTTATTTATGCAGCAAATGTTTCTGAAGATGATTTAGCTGATGATGGCGCTTCAAATGATGGTGTTAAGAAGGTTAGAGAATACGCCAAGGAAAATGGTAGTGAAGTATTCGTTATTAGTGCAGAGATAGAACAGGAAATTTCAGAACTTGATGACGATGAAAAGCAGATGTTCCTTGAGGACTTAGGTATTAAGGAGTCTGGTCTTGATAAACTTATTAAGGCAAGTTATTCACTTCTTGGTCTTATTAGTTTCTTAACATCTGGTGAGGATGAAACAAGAGCTTGGACCATTAAGGAAGGTACAAAGGCTCCACAGGCAGCAGGTAAGATTCATACTGACTTTGAAAAAGGTTTCATTAAGGCTGAAGTAGTAAGCTATGATGATCTTATGAGTAGTGGTACTTATGCAGCAGCAAGAGAAAAAGGACTTATCAGACTTGAAGGTAAGGATTATGTTGTAAATGATGGAGACATAATTCTCTTTAGATTTAATGTATAGTAGGGGAATATAATGATTGCAGACATTAGTATAGAATTTATTAATCTTGGAATAAAGCTAAAGGATTTGCCTAAGGGTATTAATATAGGAGGCTTCAACATAGCTTTTTATGGAATTATAATTGGATTTGCCATGCTTGTGGGAACTTTTGTTTCCTGCAATTACGCAAATAGAAGCGAGCAAAAGGCGGATGATTACATTGATTTGGCTCTTTGGCTTATTATTGCCTGTGTTATTGGGGCGAGGATTTATTATGTGGTATTCAAATGGGATTATTACAAGGAAAATCCAGTGGAAATAATCAACTTACGAGGAGGCGGACTTGCAATATATGGAGCTATATTAATGGGCATGATTGTATGTCTTATTTATGGTAAGATTAAGAAAACGCCATATTTGCTGATATGTGATACGGCAATCCTTGGAGTTGTAATAGGACAGGCCATAGGAAGATGGGGTAATTTCTTTAATAGAGAAGCCTTTGGAACAGTTTGCTCTAATAAAACCATGTTTGCCATGAGACTGTATTTTGATAAGGCTTTTACTGTTGATCAGGTTCCGGATTCAGTTCTTAGGGGCATGCTTAAGATGACCGGTGAAAATGTTTACAGATTGGGCTATGTACAGGTACATCCTACATTTTTTTATGAATCAATTTGTAATTTATGTTTATTTGCATTGTTAATATATATATCCAAAAAGAAGAAATTTGATGGGCAAATATTTTTTACATATCTTTTAGGGTATGGAGTAATCAGGTTCTTTGTTGAAGGTTTAAGAACTGATCAGTTACAGATTGGAAAAACCGGAATTGCAGTATCCCAGGTTTTGTCAGCTGTATTAGTTGTTGTATCAGTGGCATTGTCGCTAATATTTGTAAATGCATGGGCCAAGAAGGAAATGGTTACAATAAACGGGAGACCAATCGGAACCAAAGCTCCTGTTACAAATGAGTCAGAAGAAACCACTAATATAGAAATAGCAGAAGATAATGAAAAGTTAGAAGAAAATGTAACAGAAACTTCTGGCGAGGAAGAGTAAGAATTAATAATAACAACGGAATATAAGTATACAAAAAGACGTACTTATGAAATACAAATAATGTATTTCATAGGTGCGTCTTTTTTTATTTTGTTTAAACAACCGTAAAAGACATTGGTAAAAATTCACAAAGAAATTTATGCATATTTCACAAAAATTTCAAGACTTGTGGTTGAAAAAAATCCCCACCACAATATATTGTGGTTCTAACGAAAAACCCCCTGTTTTCATAGGAAAAACCCTTAAAATACGCCAAAAAACGACTTGCGTTACTCTAACTAATAATGTAAAATAACATACAAGTGGAGAAAAATGTAGAAAAGTGGGAAAAAGTGTAAAACCACATTACATAATATTTTTAGGTAAATAAAGTATACTACATTTTTAAAGAATAGCAACAGTTATTTAGCAAGGTTTTGAAAGGAGGTTTTTCGATATGTTTATCGGTACATATTATTACAATATGGATGATAAGGGTCGTGTTGCATTGCCAGCAAAATATCGAGAAGCACTTTCAAAGGGTGAAGTTTATTTAAACCAGACCATTGATAAAAGTATAGGTGTTTATACAGAAGAGGGCTGGGAAGCTTTCACAAAGAAAATGACTGAGACTATGAGTGACACAACAACTAACAGAAAATCCCGTAAGATTGCTCGTTTTTTCCTCTCAGGAGCCAACTCTCTTGAGCTTGATAAGCAAGGCAGAGTTTTAGTACCTGTTAGCTTGAGAGAGTTTGCTTCCTTAGATAAGGAAGTTGTTATTGTGGGTATGAATGACCATTTGGAAATTTGGGATGCTCGCAAGTTTGAAGAGGTAGACGAGGACTTCGACGTAGATGATATAGAAGCATTCCTTACTGAAAATGACATAAGATTCTAATAGGAAAACAGGAGAGATGTTATGGAGTTTAATCATAAATCAGTTTTACTTGAGGAGACAATTGAAGGACTTAACATTAAACCTGATGGAATATATGTGGATGGCACCTTAGGTGGTGGAGGACATTCCTACTATATTGCAAGTAAGCTTACTAAAGGTAGACTTATAGGAATTGATCAGGACAAGGATGCGATTAATGCAGCAGGGGAAAGACTTAAGGAATTTGAAGATAAAGTAACCATTGTAAGAGATAATTACGTAAATTTCAGAAAGGTTCTAGATAACCTTAATATTGAAAAGGTTGATGGGATACTCCTTGACATTGGAGTTTCATCATACCAGATTGATTCAGAAGAAAGAGGATTTACTTATAAATATGATGCTCCTCTTGACATGAGAATGGATGATAGAAATCCTACAACTGCAAGGGATATTATAAATGGTTATTCAAAGGAAGATTTGACGAGAATCATAAAAGACTATGGTGAGGATAGATTTGCCGGAAATATAGCAAAACACATTGTGGAAGAAAGAAACAAGAAGCCTATTGAAACAACTGGTGAACTTGTGGAAATCATAAGCAATGCAATACCGGCAAAATATAAGAAAAATGGACATCCTGCTAAGAAAACATTTCAGGCCATAAGAATTGAACTTAATCAGGAACTGGAAGTTTTAAAGGATTCCATAGATGGAATGATTGATGCGTTAAACCCGGAGGGAAGGCTTTGTATTATTACTTTTCATTCATTAGAGGACAGGATTGTTAAGCAATTATTTAAAAAAGCAGAGAATCCTTGTACCTGTCCACCGAATTTTCCGGTATGTGTATGTGGAAAGAAAAGTAAGGGGAGAGTTATTACAAATAAGCCAATAGTTCCAACGGAGGAAGAAATAAAGGTTAATAAAAGATCTAAAAGTTCTAAACTTAGGATCTTTGAGAAGGGAATGTAGAAAGTGGATTACAACAAGAGAATTAATGTGAGGAAAAGTGAATATGTAGATGGTTCTACAGTCAGAAAGCCAGTCTACGAGCCTAGAAGAAGACATGACAGAGTATATGTTGAAGGAAGAAGAGTTAGAAATACTGTTTTAGGTGAAAAGCATAAGGAGAAACTTGACAGATACACGTTAAGTTCAGTAATGGGATTTGTTATGGCTTGTACTATTATAGGTATGTTAATAATAGCAAATATTACTGAAAGCACAAAGGTTAAAGATGCTCAGGGTAATATAGTGCTTTTGGAAAATGAAATAAGCAATCTTACTGATGAAAATGAAAACATTAAGTATAAGATTGACAGTTATATTGATACTGAAGAAGTTATTAAACAGGCTAAAGAAGAATTGGGAATGGTTGAAGCTTCTGATGATCAGATTTCATTTTATAAGAAAACAAAGAGTGAGTATATCAATCAGTTAGATGATATTCCTGAAAAATAAAAAGTTAGGGATGATGTAAAATGGCAGGAAGACGTCCGGTTTTTAACAGAGGTATGAAGGCGAGGTTTTCGGTAGTATACATAATTATCTTAATTGGCGTTTTATATGTTTGCTACCAATTAAGTTTGATAAGCAGAAATAAAGGCGAAGAGTATACGATTACCGTTTTGGGACAACAACAGTATAAAAGTGAAACAATTCCTTTTAAAAGAGGAGACATATATGATAGAAACGGTTATACACTTGCAACAAGCGTTAAGGTGTATAACCTTATTTTAGACGATGTGGTACTGCTTGATAATGAGAAGTATTATGAACCTACAATTGATGCGTTAGTTACTTGTTTTGATTTAAACGAAAGTGAGTTGAAAACAACTATTTCAGAAAATCCCAAAGGCAGGTATGTGGTTCTTAAAAAGAAATTAGATTATGATGTTGTAAAACAGTACAAGGAATATGTAGAAAACTCAGAAGATAAGGAATTAATTAAAGGAGTATGGTTTGAAAATAGTTATGAAAGAAAATACCCATACTCTGCTCTAGGTTGTAAAGTCATTGGGTTTACGTATGATGATAATGAGGCCAGTGAAGGAATTGAGGGTATTTATAATGATAAACTCAATGGAATTAATGGCCGTCAGTATGGATATGTTAATTCAGAAAATGATATGGAACAGGTGGTTAGAAACGCAGTAAATGGATATAACTTAACCTCAACCATTGACATGGAGATACAATCCATAGTCGAAGAAAAGATAGAAGCATATTTTAAGGAAATTAATCCACAGCGTATAGCAGTAATGATTATGGATCCAAATAGTGGTGAAATACTTGCCATGGCTGATAATATTTCCTATGATTTAAATAATCCGAGAGATCTTTCATCTTTTTATTCTAAAAAAGAATTAAAGAAAATGAGTGATGAAGATCAGATTAAGGAAATGCAGAAGATTTGGAGAAACTTCTGCGTATGCGATGGATTTGAACCAGGCTCAACCATGAAACCATTTACAGTTGCAGCTGCTTTGGAAGAAAACAAAGTTACTGCTGAAGATACCTTCTTCTGTGATGGTGGTGAGGAAATTGGTGGTTGGACAATTAAGTGTTCAGATACTCACGGCACAATAGATTTACAAGAAACTATTGTTTATTCATGCAATGACGCGCTGATGCAGATAGGTTCAAAACTTGGAGCATCAGCACTCTCAAATTATCAGACTAGATTTGGCTTTGGAGTCAGAACCGGAATCGACCTCTCCGGTGAAACTCCAGGGCAGATCTATTCAGAGGAAGAAATGGACAGTTCATCACTTGCCACTAATTCCTTTGGCCAGAATGTGACTGTAAACATGGTACAGATTGCAGCAGGATTTTCTTCCCTTGTAAATGGTGGGTATTATTATCAGCCGCATGTTGTAAAGGAAATATCCGATGAGGAAGGAAATATTGTTGAGAATTATTCAAAAACATTAATTAAACAGACTGTTACGAGTGAAACTTCAGATTTTATAAAAGGTGCTTTGCGTGAAACGGTGCTTAGAGGTACAGGTTTTAGAGCAGAAATAGAAGGATATACAGTTGGTGGAAAAACAGGTACTGCAGAAAAGTTGCCTCGTGGAAATGGGGAATTTGTTCTTTCTTTCATAGGCGCAGTTCCATGTGAAGATCCTGAGGTTGTATGTTATGTGCTTATCGATTCTCCAGAAGAGGATACTGATAATAGTGCATATGCAACAAGATTCTTTAATATTATCATGTCTGAAGTACTTCCTTACATGAATGTTGCAAAAACAGAAACTGAGGAAGAAGCAAAACGTGCTAAGAAGAATAGTGGTTATGAGGAAAACTACATTGATGGTATTTTAAAGGATGAAGATGCAGAGGATTCAGATGATGAGACAGTTGATGGTGAGACAGTTGATGATCAAGATTTAGATACAGATGATTCATCTGATGAAGTAAGTTACGATGATAGTGGCGACAGCACATATGATGATGGCAGTGGCGATGGTTCGTACGACGATAGTAATGATTCATACAACGAAGATATTTACTATGATGATAATGATTATTCAAGCGATGTTGATGATTCAGCGGATGAATACTAAAATATTCCGGAGGAAGATTAAATGCTAAAAGTTATAGAAGCATCCATATTTATATCATTTATAATTGGATTGGTAGGTGGCAAATTACTTATTCCTGTATTAAAAAGAGCTAAGTTTGGCCAGTATATCAGGGAAGAAGGACCAAAGGCACATCAGAGTAAAACCGGCACTCCAACAATGGGTGGTGTTATATTTTTAATAGGATTGCCTATAACTGTAATTATTGAATATTTCCTTTTTGATGACATATGTTTTTCAAAGAATATACCTGTAATTCTTGTTACATTGGGCTTTGCATTAATTGGATTTTTAGATGATTTCATTAAGGTAGTAATGAAAAGAAATCTTGGATTACGTGCATGGCAAAAAATGGGATTGCAGATTTTGGTAACAGGTAGTTTTGCATTATATATCATAAAGTATTCCGGATTAGGTACTAAAACATTAATTCCTTTTACAAATGGTAAAATGTTTGACATGGGTGCTCCTTTATTTGTTTTCTTTGTATTTTTCGTTATTTTGGGCACTGTTAATGGATCTAATTTTACAGATGGACTTGACGGATTGTGTACATGTGTTACAATACCTATTGCGGTTACTGTAGCTGTTATATCAATTCTTAATGATTACAAGATTGAAGCAGCAGCTCTTGCCATGTGTGGTGGATTATTAGCATTCTTTTTATATAATGTTTATCCTGCCAGAGTATTCATGGGTGATACAGGTTCATTGGCTCTAGGAGGGTTTGTTGCAAGTAGTGCATTTATGATGAGAATGCCTATTATATTGGTTGTAATCGCAATAATTTATGTTGTGGAAGTTATGTCTGTTATTATACAGGTATTATACTTTAAGGCAACAGGTGGAAAAAGATTTTTTAAGATGGCACCAATTCATCATCATTTTGAAATGTGTGGATATAAGGAGACTCAGGTGGTTGCAGGATTTATGGTTGTAACTGTACTTGCGTGTCTTATTACAATGCTTATTATCTAATCTTTGGAATGGAGAGTATCATGGATTATAGAGGAAAAAAAGCCGTAGTCTGCGGAGCAGGAATAAGCGGTATAGGAGCGGTGCACCTTTTAATTAACAAGGGTGCAACTGTTTGCGTTTTTGATGAATTAAAATCAAAAGTAGCATTAGATGAAGTATTAAGTGGTGATTTAAAAGATGTTAAGGGAGCTGTAGGAACATTCCCTGAAGAATTTTATGATTGCGACATTATGATCGTAAGTCCTGGGGTTTCAATTAATAAGGATTTTGTTAAGAAATTTGAAAGTCTTGGTAAAAAAGTCATGGGGGAAGTGGAATTTGCCTACGACTGCAGCGAAGGAAGACTTATTGCAATAACAGGAACTAACGGAAAAACCACAACAACTTCCATGGTTGGGGAAATACTTGAAAACTATTTTGAATCAAGCTTTGTGGTTGGAAATATTGGTAATGCATATACCTTGGAAGCAGATAAAATGAATAAGGACAGTGTTACTGTTGCTGAAATCAGTAGCTTTCAGATGGAGTGTGCTAAGGAATTTCATCCTCAGGTTTCCTGTGTACTTAATATTACAGAGGATCATCTTGACAGACATAAGACCATGGAGAATTATATTGCATGTAAGATGAATGTGTGCATGAATCAGACCGAGGATGAAGTATGTGTTCTAAATTACGAAGATGCAATTTTAAGAGAAGAAGCTAAAAAACTTAAATGTAAGGTTGTTTATTACAGCAGTGCACATAAACTTGATAATGGCTACTTCTTTGACAATGGTATTATTTATAAAGCTGAAGATGGCAAATGCACTGAATTATTAAAGTTTGGTGATATGAATATAGTAGGAACTCATAATGCAGAAAACACCATGGCAGCAATAGCGGTAACAGATGCGATTGGTGTTCCAATGGATAAGATTGTTGAAGCAGTTAAAAATTTTAAGGCTGTTGCTCACAGAATTGAATTTGTAAGAGAATTCAAAGGTGTTAAGTATTACAATGACTCAAAGGGTACAAATCCAGATGCATCTATAAAGGCAGTTGAAGCCATGGATGGTCCAGTAATACTTATAGCAGGTGGATATGATAAGGAACTTCCTTTTGATGAGTTTTGCAAATGTATGATTGGCAGAGTAAAACTCTTGGTTTTGGTTGGACAGACCGCCGGCGCAATTAAAGAAGAAGCCATAAAAACCGGAATTACAAATATTTACGAAGCTAAGGATTTTGAGGAAGCAGTAAATGTTTGTGTTGAAAATGCAGTTTCTGGTGACAGGGTATTACTTAGTCCTGCATGTGCAAGCTGGGGAATGTTTGACAATTATGTTCAAAGAGGAAATCTTTTTAAAGATTTGGTAAATAATCTTAAATAAATATTTTAATAAACAAAGAATTACAGATAAATGTTAATAATAACTTAATTATGGATAAAAAAGTGGAAAGGGGAAGAAACATGTCGGATATAAATAATGATAATGAACCAATTCGATTTGGACGCAGAACATATCTTGATATAAGTCTTATCCTTGCTTTGATATTCTTAATTGGATTTGGTCTTGTAATGATTTACAGTACAACTTCATACAGTGCAATGGTGACTTATGGAGATAAGTTCCATTTTATAAAAACACAGGCACTTGCAACCTTCTTAGGTGCTTTATGTATGACTGCTCTTACATTTGTGAATTATAGAGTGTTTAGAATGCCTGTATTTCCATTAGTAGCTTATTTTGTATCTGTTCCTATGGTGTTTTTAGTAAAAACAAGTATAGGAAGGGTAAGTCATGGTGCTGCCAGATGGATTTGCATAGGATCTCTTACCATTCAGCCAGCTGAAGTTGTAAAACTTGCTATGATTTTATTTTTTGCATATTATCTTACTAAAAATGCTAATAAACTTACAAATGTAAAGGAATATGCCAAGGCATTTGCTTGGCTTGGGATTCCATGTTTAATAGTATATAAAGTCACAGATAACATGAGTTCTGCGCTTATTATCGGACTTATTGGTTATGTTATGATATATGTTGCAGGTAAAAGACCAAACTATATGTACATTATTGCAATAGCTGGCTTTGTGCTTATGGTTCTCTATCTTACCACAGGTGACAGTTTTAGAAGTGAAAGAGTTGAAGTATGGAAACATCCTGAAGACTTTGCCATGGGAAAGGGATATCAGACTTTACAGGCTTTGTATGCCATTGGTTCCGGTGGTCTTTTTGGAAAAGGTCTTGGTAATAGTGTTCAAAAGCTTGGAAGCTTGCCGGAAGCGCAGAATGACATGATTTTCTCTATTATTTGTGAGGAACTTGGTATATTTGGTGCTATAGCAATTATTGCATTATATTTATTTATTTTACATAGAATTTATATTATTGCAGTAAATGCTCCTAATCTTTATGGAAGTCTATTGGTAATAGGTGTATTTACACATATTGGATCCCAGATGGTTCTTAATATCGCGGTTGTTACTAATTCAATACCAAATACAGGTGTTTCATTACCATTTCTTAGCTGTGGTGGTACTTCGAGTATTTTCCTTATGTTTGAAATGGGAATTGTTCTTGGTGTATCGCGGCAAATAAAAGGATTTAGGACATAAATATGAGTAGAAGAAGAAAGATAGCATTGCTTTCTCTTTTGGTTATAATAGTTTGTTTTGTACTTTTTATTCGTTCGTATTTCAGAATAGAGGAAATAGATGTAGAAGGAAATACAAGGGAAACAGCAGAACAGATAAAGGATTATATATTTGAAAAGGATTACGAAAGCAATACTTTAATATTTTATATAAAACAAAAATTTGCAGATAAGAAAAGTATACCATTTGTTGCAACCTATGATGTTGAAATTGTAAACAATAAAAAGGTTAAAATAGTTGTTTATGAAAAGGATGTTGTAGGATACATGCAATACATGGGATCATATATATACTTTGATAAGGATGGAATTGTTGTTGAGAGTTCATCTGAACTAATAGAAGATGTACCTCAGGTAACAGGTCTTACATTTGATAGTTTTGTCCTTAACGAAAAACTTCCTGTTGATGACGAGGATGTTTTCAAACTAATACTTGATCTTACTCAGAATGTTAGAAAGTATGAGATTAAGGTTGACAAAATCAATATTTCTGAAAGTCTTGAAGGAGTTCTTTATATTGGTGATGTTAAGGTGTTAGTTGGCAGCTCCGAAAATCTAAACCAGAAACTGTCAGATTTATCTGATTTATATGACAATTTAGAGGGAAGATCGGGGACTCTTGATATGAGGGAGGTTGACGTGGATGGTCAGTATACCATGGAGGTAGACTGAAGAATAAAAAATAGTTGATATTTGTTAAAAAAAATTATACAATTATACTATATGATTTTTGAGGAGGATATTATGCTCGAAATTAAAACAAATGAAGCTGATATTGCAGCTAAGATTATTGTAGTCGGCGTAGGTGGTGCCGGAAATAATGCAGTAAACAGAATGATTGATGAAAATATTGCGGGAGTAGAGTTTATTGGTATTAACACAGATATTCAGGCGCTTAACAGATGCAAAGCACCTACAACACTTCAGATTGGTGAAAAACTCACTAAAGGTTTAGGTGCAGGCGCTAAGCCAGAAGTAGGTGAAGGCGCAGCTGAGGAGAGTGTTGAAGATATTGCAGCACTTTTAGAAGGTGCAGACATGGTATTTGTTACCTGTGGTATGGGTGGCGGTACCGGTACTGGTGCAGCTCCTGTAGTAGCTAAGATTTCAAAGGAAATGGGAATCTTAACAGTTGGTGTTGTAACAAAGCCATTTAGATTTGAGAACAGAAAGCGTATGGAAAATGCTCTTAAGGGTATCGAAAGATTAAAGGATGCTGTTGATACTTTAATAGTTATTCCTAACGATAAGTTATTAGAAATAGTTGATAGAAGAACAACAATGCCAGAAGCACTTAAGAAAGCTGATGAAGTTCTTCAGCAGTCAGTACAGGGTATTACAGACCTTATTAATGATACAGCTCTTATCAACCTTGACTTTGCAGATGTTAAGACTGTTATGACAGATAAGGGTATTGCTCATATTGGTATTGGTAGTGCATCAGGTGATGAAAAAGCAAGTGATGCTGTACAGATGGCTATTTCAAGTCCATTGCTTGAAACAACTATTGAAGGTGCTTCACATGTTATTATTAATATCTCAGGTGATATTTCTCTTATGGAAGCAAATGAAGCAGCAAGTTATGTTCAGGAACTCGCTGGTGATGATGCAAATATCATCTTTGGTGCAAGATATGATGATACATATCCAGATGAATGTACAATTACTGTTATGGCAACAGGTCTTGATCAGGAAGCTAAACAGCAACCTGTTCAGACAGGATTTTCAAGTTTCTCTACAGCAGCTAAGAAACCTGTATATTCACAGCCACAGCAGCCACAGCCACAGCAGGTTATTCAGCCAGTAACTAGACCAGTATATTCACAGCCTACAACAAGAATGCCTCAGGCACAGCCTGTATCTAGACCATCAGAAGATAGTCAGATTAAGGTTCCAGATTTCTTAAAGAGAAATAAATAATTTACAATAGAACAAGAAAACCCACAGTCGTTAGGCTGTGGGTTTTTATGTGATTTACGAGATTTTTATGTGATTTATAAGGCACTACAAAATGTTTAGGTTGAAAAGTGTTCTAAAACCTCAATTATTTTTGGTTGTTCAACCACAAAGTGAGCTGGTGGATAGTTATTTTTATTTATACAGGCAAATGCTCCTTTGAAGATATGAATATCTATGTTTTTGTAAACTGGAGGGATTGATACAATTTTGTAATTTGCATTTTCTCTTGCTTTACGTACACAAAGCTCAATATGCTTACTGTATTGATTATAATCATAGTAAATAGGTTTTTTTATAGGTATCTCATTTATGCTAAGGCAAAGAGGGTTGCTATTAAAGTGTTCTGTTGTTATATAAGGAATTTCATCAAGTATATTGTTTTCTGCTAGAATATCGTCGAAGGCATTTATTTGCTTAATACAAAAATCTTTTATTTTCTTATATTCCCGGCCTTTTATATTATTTGATTTTAATAGGTCCTCTAATAGTTCTAAATCAAGTGTATACAATGGAGGAGCACAAAGTATATTATGTCTATCGGCCTTTATATTAGCATTTTCAACTAAGAACTCTAAAAAATCTTTTTGGTTTTCTTCGTTATATATCTTAAATAACGGTAAGGCTTTTTGAAGTAATGCTTCAGAACGATTCTTATAAAGGGACAATAATTCAGGGTATGTTGTTAAAGTAAAAAGTCCAAGAGATGGTTCGTTAAATGCTGTGTTTCCAAAATAAGCATGACTTCCGGATAAATACAGACAGCAGTTGTATATGGTTGCAAGTTTAATTGGAATATAGTATGGAGTTACCAAGCCTGTAAAGAAAAGAGGTATCCAACTTTCCAAAGTAAGAATTAATTCATCAATAGGCCATTCAAGACAAAGAATAATATCAATTTTCGTGCCGTTAAGAAGGGCTGGGAGAATGCCGTTAAGCCATTGTCTGTTATATTCAGTATCCTTAACGATGTCTCTTATAGAAATATCCGTATATAAGAATAATTTTTCCTTTGATTGAGCAAGGTTTGTTCCTACGAGGAAATCAAGTTCTCCCTGGCGCATACCATTGATGCCAAAGTAGTACTTTCTTTTAATTTCACTTATTCTTTCTTTTGTTTCTTCATCAGTTTCTTTAAGTTCATTGGATATTTGTTCCCTAAATTCATGGATGTCAAAGTTATCCAGTTTCTTTAAAAACTTATCCATTTGTGTATCTGGTTTCTTTTCGTTTGATGTTAAGAATTCAAATACTATATTGTAAACATTTGAAGATGTTACAGGTGTTTGCGCGTTGGTTATTGATTTAATGCTGTTTAGTGATTGCGTGTCTGAGAAGTTTAGTGATATGTATCTTGCAACTGCATCAGAAAATACAGCAATGTTTCGTGGCTTGCTACTTCCGGTTTTTATCTTGTATAAAAATGATGAGTCGAAATTTATTCCATTTGCCAGTTTTTTAACATTTATGTTCAGGTTATGTATGAGATGATTAAAATTGGAAAGGAATGCATTATAATTATTACTTTTAGAATATAATGGTTCTGATAATAATTCCCGTAAATAAGTATAAGTGCAATCATAATTACCTGTAATCTGGGCAATTTCGTACAGCCCGTCGATTAATTTGTTTAACTGATCGCTTTCGGGCATTGGTGTTCTTTTCCCTGACATGTAACGACTTATGGCAGAAGGGGACAATCCAGAATAATTGGAAAGTTCCCGTGCACTTACATCAAATCTAGTTAGTAGATCACAAAGATTTTTATCAAATGACTTATTCATATAACCTCCTATCAGATTATTTAATGATATACGAGTTGCGTTATTTATACTATCATACCACAAATAATAAAAAGTTGCCACCTAATGCACTTGACTAATCCGGCAAATGTATAGACAGTTAAAAATATTATGGTACAATGTACGTGTAAGAAAGAAATGTACATAAAGATTTTTATTTACCGTTTCGGGGAGGTTTAATATATATTCAGGCGATTGCATTTTGGGTAGATAGTGCAATCGCCTTTTTTTGTGCTTAAATGTATAATTATTCTATATTTGTGATATAATTTGTTATGTAATTATTTTTTAAAAAAAGATATATAATAACTATCAGGAGGGGATTATGGGAAGAGATAATAATGTGGAAATATTTGAAAATACAGAAAAACTATGTAAAACAAACAGATTATTAAGAAGTGGCATAGAGAGTTCTAAAAAGAAGCAGAAAATTATTTTTGAAAAGGATGAAATTGCCATTGATGATGAGCATAGATATGAAACTAAAGCCAAGGTAATAGTTAGTCCTAAAAAGAGTTTTGAGGCAGCCTTTGAATATGCTAATTTAGGATTAAAAGTTGCTGTTCATAATTTTGCTTCAGCCACTAATCCAGGAGGTGGAGTAACAAAAGGTGCTCATGCTCAGGAAGAGGATTTGTGTAGAGTTTCTACTCTTTATCCCTGCTTAAGTGATAAAAAATTATGGGAGCCTTTTTATCAGGCCCATAGAAAACAAAAGAACCCAATTAATAATGGAGATTGTATATATACTCCAGATGTTATAGTATTTAAAAAAGATACTGATTATAGCTTGTTACCAGAGGAAGAGTGGTTCGAAGTTGATGTAATAACTATGGCTGCACCTAATTTAAGGACGGATGTTTCTAATGCATATAATCCTTATAATGGTGATAAAGCTATTTCCATAGAAGATGAAAAACTAAAAGAGATACATGAAGTTAGAATGAGAAGATTAATGGAAATAGCAAAAAATAATGGTGATGAAGTGGTTGTTCTCGGGGCTTTTGGATGTGGGGCATTTAGGAATAATCCAAAGGTTGTGGCAGCTGCCATGAGAAATATTTCCCAGGAGTATAAATATGATTTTAAGGTAATAGAATTTGCAGTTTTCTGTAGAAACGATAATACAGAAAACTATGAAATATTTAATGAAACCATAGAATAAAAATAAGTAAAAGGAGGAATGAATGAGAAGGTTAGAAATGGTAAAAAAATCAAAAAATATTAAAAAGGGAACAGGAGTATTATTTGCCTGTGCTACTATGCTTTTTATGTCTTTATCTGTGTTAGGGGCAGATGAAGTAACTGAGCCTACAATGTCTAAGGGTACAGGCGTGTATGATAACAGTTTTGATTTAACGTTGTCTGCAGATGAGGGGACTACTATATACTATACACTTGATGGAAGCAATCCAATTAATAGTGAAACCAGATTAACATATACTGATGCTATTAATATTCATGACAGATCTAATGAAGCCAATTATGTTTCGGCAGTTGATCCAGCACTTTTTGATTGTGCTTATGCAACATATAGTCAGGGTGTTATGGGGGATAAATATGCCGCTCCAAAGGACAGCGATGTTGATAAAGCAACAGTTGTTAAGGCAGTTGCATTTGATGGAGAAGAGACATACTCAAGCGTGGTTACCAATACTTATTTTGTTGGAAAGATAACAGATCACATTAAAGGTATTAAGGAAAGTGCTGCTGCAGCTGGAATACCTGTTTCAATTATGTCCATTTCAGTTGATTATGATGATTTGTTTGATTATGAAAAAGGTATTTATGTAAAGGGTAAAATATTTGATGATGCATTTGCATCAGTGCCATCATCTGAAAAGAATAATAACATAATTGTGGATGCCACAAGGAAGCTTCCTGCAAACTATAATCAAAAGGGAAAAGAGTGGGAGCGAGCTGCTCATATTGATTATTTGGAAAGTGATGGTTTAACAACATCCTGTATTTTACAGCAGGATTGCGGTATTAGAATTCAGGGTAATTATTCCAGATCTGATATTCAGAAGAGTTTTAGATTATATGCAAGAAAAGACTATGGCGCTAAGAATTTTAAATATAAATTCTTTGCAGATGCTAAAGATGATAATGGTGAAGTACTTGATAAGTATAAAAAACTTGTTCTTAGAAATGGTGGTAACGGTAGTTTCTACGGTAAGTATAGAGATGCATATTGGCAGACTGTTTTCAAGGAACTTGGATGTGATACATTAGGCTCAAGAGTATGTGTTGTTTATTTAGATGGTGAGTACTGGGGAATTTATATTCTTCAGGAAGATTATGGTGATGATTATGCAGAATCCCATCATGGCGTAAATAAAGACAATGTTGTAACCATAAAAGGTGATGCAGAAAAGAATGCATGTGGTTATGAAATGGATGATGGTACACTTCCAGAGGGTGTTACTGATGAAACATATTATATGCATGAAGTAATGAATTTCTTTGAAACCCATGAAAGTTGTGTGAAAAAGGAAGATTATGATGCTTTGGCCCAATTGGTTGATCCTGATAGTTGCATGAATTATTTTGTGGGTGAGGTATATGCAAATAATAAATGGGACTGGCCAGGTAAAAACTGGTATATTTGGAAGACTACAGAAGGTTATGATGGAACAAATGTAAATACCGATGGAAGATGGAGATTTGTATTCTGTGACTTAGATTTTGGTGGATGGTATGGTACATCTGAAAGATCTGATAATACAATTAAGAATTCCGGTCTTTTAAATAGAAATTCTGAAAACCCAATAGTATTGATGTTTGCATATTTTATGACAAATGAGGATTTTAGAAATAGATTTAACGAAAGACTTAATGGCGTAACTGGAAATGAAATAGATGCAGATGGAGCGTTGGAGCTTGCCAAGCAGTATGGTAATATTTATGGTCCTCTTCTTGAACAGTTCTATAATAGATATATGGGCAATAAGGTTTCAGGGGGTAGTGATGTTAAAGGTTTTTTAGATAATGAAAAGAATATTGCTACATCTATAGGAGGATTTGCAAAATACAGACCATATGCTTTTTCCAATATTGTATCCTATATTAATGCAGAATTAAAAGATTTTGTAGATAAAGATTCTGAAGAAGGAAATAAAGAAGAAACATCGGAAAATGATAACAAAAAAGATGATGATAAAGACAGTGATAATGAAACAGTAAGTGCACCTAAAGCTGGTGAAAAAGTTAAGGATAAGAAGTACATTTACAAAGTAGTTAAAACTGGAAGTGCTGATGGAACTGTAGGAAGTGTATCTGTAGTTGGATTAAATAAAAAAACTCTTAGAACAGTTAAAATTGCTGCAACAGTAACTATTGGTGGCATTAAGTATAAAGTTGTTTCTGTTGGTAATAATGCATTTAAGGGTAATAAGAAAATAACAAAAGTTTACATTGGAAAGAACATTAAAACAATTGGTAAGTATGCATTTGCCAAATGTAAAAAAATAAAGAGAATAGTCATAACTTCAACTGTTCTTAAGAAAGTTAAAAAGAATGCATTTAAGGGAACAAAGAAGAGTATGGTAATAAAAGTTCCTAAGGCAAAGAAAAAAGCATATAAGAAGTTGATAAAGAAATCTGGTTGTAAGGCTAAGGTTAAATAAGACAATGGGAGATTAATTAATATGGCGTGGCCTATACTAATAATCTACATAATAATTAATATCATGGTTTTTGGTATGTATGGAATAGATAAAAGAAAAGCCATTAAGAATAAGTGGCGCATACCAGAAAGCACATTGATTCTTGGGGCGGCTCTGGGAGTTTTCGGAGCCGCTCTTGGAATGAAGGTTTTTCATCATAAGACGCAGAAATTGAAATTTAAGATAGGGGTTCCTGTGATTATGTTCTTTGAAGTTGCTATTTTTACATATATGTGGATTAAATATTTTGTATTATAATATGGATAAAATGTTTTGTGTTATAATCAATATGGATTAAACTAATTATAGATATTTGGGGGACTATATTATGGCTAAAAAAACAGTTATTGCAATTATGTATGATTTTGATAAAACCCTTTGTACAAAGAACATGCAGGAATATTCATTTATTCCCAATGTGGGTATGAAGGTATCAGAATTTTGGGAAAAGTCAGAAAAACTATCAAAAGAAGAAAAGATGGATGGGGTTCTTTCCTACATGAGACTTATGATTACTGAAGCGAATAAAGCTGACGTAAGCATACACAGAGAAGACTTTGTGGCATTGGGAAAGAATCTTAAATTTTATAAAGGTGTAAAAGATTGGTTTAGTCGTATAAATGAATTTGGCAAGAAGAATGGGGTTATTATAGAGCACTACATTATATCTTCAGGTTTAAGGGAAATAATTGAAGGCTCAGAGATTTTCAAAGAGTTTAAGGAAGTATATGCCTGTGAGTTTTTATATGATGTAAATGACATTGCTGTATGGCCTAAAAATGTTGTAAATTATACCACGAAAACTCAGTTTTTATTTAGAATAAATAAAGGTGTTGAGGACCTGTCAGATGATAAGAGTTTAAATAATTATACACCAGAAGATGAGAGACGAATTCCTTTTAGAAACATGATTTACATAGCTGATGGAATGACAGATGTACCTTGCATGAAACTGGTTAAGGTTAATGGTGGATGTTCTGTTGCAGTTTTTCAGAATAATGAAAAAAGTAAAAAAACGGCCATCGATCTTTTGGGTGATAACAGAGTGGATTTTGCGGTTCCTGCTGATTATACAGAGGGAAGTAAGTTAGATGGCATAATTAAGGATGTGATAAAAGAAATGGCCATGAAGGACAGTCTTATTAATTTAAGCATAAGTCAGCATAAAAAATATATAAATAATACTTTAAGAGAAGAGGAATAGTATTAAGTGATGTCAAACTTTTTTTTAAGAACAGAATTACTATTAGGCAGTGAAAATATGGAAAAACTGAAAAACTCCCGAGTTGCAGTTTTTGGCGTAGGTGGTGTGGGCGGTTACGTAGTTGAAGCCCTTGCAAGAAGTGGTATTGGAACTTTAGACATAATTGATAAGGATATTGTAAGCATTTCAAACATTAATAGACAGATAATTGCAACCACGGATACTGTTGGAAAAAGTAAAGTTGAAGTTTTAAAAGAAAGGATTCATTCAATTAATCCAAAGTGTGTGGTAAATACATATAATATATTTTATTTGCCGGATACTGCTAGCGAATTTGATTTTACAAATTATGATTATGTAGTGGATGCAATTGATACGGTTACTGGTAAGATACAGTTGGTAATGTCGGCAAATGAAGCAAATGTTCCAATTATAAGTTCCATGGGAGCAGGTAATAAATTAGATCCAACGGCATTTGAAGTTAGCGATATTTATAAAACTTCTGTATGCCCTTTGGCAAAGGTTATGAGAAAGGAATTAAGTAAGAGAGGAATAAAATCTCTTAAGGTTGTTTATTCAAAGGAAAAACCTATAAAACCTATTATAACTGAAAATACTGTTATTGAGGAACAAAAGGGAAGACAGACTCCAGGAAGTATTGCATTTGTACCATCAGTTGTAGGACTTATTATTGGTGGTGAAGTTATTAAGGATTTAATAAGAGTGTGATTTTTAAGAATTGTAAGTGAATACTAATGTTAATGATTAATAGGTGGACTTTTATTGGTCCACCTATTTTTGCACAAAAGTCAAGTTAAAATAGCACCTTTTGACATTGTGAACTGTTACTTTAATAAATATAATGAGAGTATGTAAATGAGCGGTTTATTTATAAGTTACTTTTGGTGATTGATATGTGAATTTCATTTATTAAGGAGGGTTTTATGAGGTTAGTCAAAAGGGCATTATCTTTGGCACTTGTTATATTTATGATGGCGGAGGGTATGAGCGATGTAAAAGTATCCGCTTATGATTTGATAAAAGAAGGAAAGGTGGAAACAAAAGTGGGAAATGATTTTACTGGGGAAGTAGGAAAGTCCTTTAAAACAGTTGGTAATAATAATCCTTTATCATCTGAGGTTTTTTGCGCTGATCCTACAGCTGTTGAATATAATGGAAGACTCTATGTTTATGGAACCAATGATCATGAGCAATGTAATAAAAAAGGAATCGATGAAGATAACACTTATGAAAGAATTAAATCCATGATTGTATTTTCGACCGATGATATGGTTAACTGGATCTATCATGGTGAAATAAATGTTGGAGAAGTTGCTCCTTGGATTATTAATTCCTGGGCTCCTTCAATTGTGTCCAGAAAAGAAGATGACGGAAAGACTCATTTTTACATGTATTTTTCTAATAACGGAGCTGGTGTTGGTGTTATCCATGCAACCAATCCATTGGGACCTTGGGATGATCCTTTAGGAGAACCATTGGTAAGCAGTGATACAGAAGGACTTAATAATTGTCCTAATCCATTTGATCCGGGCGTTGTTATCGATGATAAGGGTGATGCTTACCTTTCATTTGGCGGTGGTAATGAAGCTAAAGAATCAAATAATTACATACCTGGAAGTTCGAAAATTGTAAAACTTGGCGATGATATGGTTTCCTTTGATAGTAAGATAGCAGATATTCCTGCACCATATTTCTTTGAGGCGAGTGAACTTAATTACATAAATGGAACATATGTATATACCTATTGTTCTGACTGGAAGAATCATGCCGAGAATTGGAATTATGATACAAAAGCACCAGGACAATGTAGTATGATATATATGACAAGTACAAATCCTCTTGATAGTTCTTCATGGGTGATGAAAGGTGAATGTTTAAAGAATCCCGGAGACAGTGGATTTGAATATTCAAATAACCATACACATCTTCATAAGTATAAGGGCAAATGGTACATGCTTTATCATACATTGGCACTAAAGGGAGCCATGGGAATTAAAGGTGGATATAGAAGTATTAGTGTTGAAGATATTGATGTTGATGAAGAAAATGTAGTAATTGAGGATATTGGTGGCACAAAAGTCGGAAATGAAGCAAATGGTGAATTATTAGCAACAGAAGCTCATTTATTATCAGAACTTAATACCACGGCAGATATTTCATATGAACATAAAACAAAGGAAGAACCTGTTATTGTAAGTGATAAGGCAGGGGCATATGTGTGCGTAAAGGGAGTGAGATTTACAGAAAGTGCGCCTAAAGAAGAGGGAAATGTAGCGGTTGAGACCGAAGAAAAATTTAACAGTATTACTTATAACTTTAATGTAAAATCTGTTGACAAGAATACTACAATAACCATGTATCCTAATGCGGATGATAGTGATTATCCTGGAAGCGTACAGGTAAAGGGTACAGGCGAGTATAGTATTACCTGTGACCTTGGTGGCGCAAATGGAATGGCCAATATGGGATACTTTAGAGCTTCTGATGATGCAAAGGTTACTATGGTTTTAGAGAACTTTGTGATTAATGGCAAGTATGTGTTTGAAGTAAATTCAGAACTTACAAATACAAGAGAATGGGCCGACGGACTTAGGAATATCTGGGGCGGTTTTAGTGATGGTGATTCGGTATATGAAGAAAGTGCATGTAAAATCATATATGACAGTACATCAAACAGTTTAAAGTTTATTATTAAGCCGGTTTCAGATAATGTTGATGAAGGATTAACTAAGCTTGATAATCTTGCATTTTTAGCAAGCGTTTCCGGCAAAGGAAGAGTGGAAGTAAGATTAGATAATCCAAAAGGTCAGGTTCTTACTGCAATTGATTTTGAAGAGGAAGAAGAGTACGTAACAGTTTATTCAAAAGAAGTCGAAGTTGTTGGTGGAAAGAGAGATTTGTATTTCGTATTTTCCGATAAGAATATTAAAGTGAAATACTGGCAATTTGCCGATAGGGATAACTTTGGTGAGGAAATAAAATACGTTAGAAAGAGCACCGATAGTAGTGACAAAGCCGATGAGGGAAAGAAGGATAATAATGAGTCGGCAGTTGATAAATCAGAAAAAGATAATGAAAAAATTTTATTAAAGAGGGTTGTTATAAAAAAAGCTAAATCTATTAGAAGGAGAACTATTTCTTTAAAATGGAAGAGAGTTAAAAAGGCTAAGGGTTATCAGATTATTCTTGCAACTAATAAGAAGTTTACAAAGAATAAACGAAAGATAACAATAAGAAGTGGAAAGAAAACAAAAAAAGTAATTAAAAAGCTTAAATCTAAACGCGTATATTATGTTAAGATTAGAGCATTTGTAAAAACTGATAAAGGAAGAAAATACGGCAAATTTAGTAAAAGAAAGAAAGTGCTGGTTAAATAGTTGTTATCCTTGCCAATCAATTATACTCTTTACATAAAACCTCCTCATGCTATAATGGTATGGGGAGGTTTTTGTATTGTAGGAGGCTATTTTATGAAGGTTGGAGCCATAGGATATAATTACAGACATGAAGATGATTTTATAAAGGATAATTCTAATGGATGTGGAGCTTATCTGGTTTTACTGATAAAAGAGGCATCTGTTTTTGTGATAGATGGAAAAGAAGAGGAGGTTAAAAAAAACTCATTTATTCTTTTTGATCCATATATACCTCATAGTTATAGAGGGAAAACCAATGTATATCAGGATGATTGGATATATATTGATATGAAAAAAGAAGAAGAAAATGTGTTTACCGACTTGGGAATTCCTATAAATAAAATTGTTGCAATTGATAATATTGAAGAATTGTCAGCCATTGTGAAACATATGGCTTATGAACATTATTCAACGGTTGAAAACCATGAAAAAATAGAAGATTATTATTTCAATATTTTTTTATTAAAGCTTTCGACCACTATTAAGAATGTTAAATATAAGCAAAGTATACATGGTACTAAACAGGAAAAACTTATGCATATAAGAAATAGCTTCCATGGAGACCCTTGTAATGTTTTGGAAATTGATGAACTTGCAAAGTCTCTGGGAATGAGCAGGTCTGGTTTTGTGCACTTATATAAAAAGACTTTCGGCATTTCGGTTATGCAGGATAGAATTAATGGACGCATGGATTATGCGGCATTACTACTTAGAACAACTAATAAAAGTATAAAAGAAATCGCCATAGCCTGTGGATATAGCGATGAATATGGTTTTATTAAAAGATTTAAATCATTTTATGGGAAGACACCGACAGAGTTTAGAAATATGATTTAGTTATTATGGTGATTATTTAAAAAGAGTATGTTGATTTTATAAATCAACATACTCTGCTTTTCTATTAATGAAAATATTGTAATAATTATAGCCACAGTGAATTAAAATATCTTTTGCAATATCAAATCCGTAACCAACATTAGTGCTGATGTGGGCATCGGAACCTACAGTTATTATCTCACCACCAAGTTCTTTGTATCTTTTAATTACTTCAATTTGAGGATTGGTTTTATCAAAACCTTTATAAAGTGGGGCGGTATTAATTTCAATCCCTTTACCTTTTTGTATTAATGCTTTTAATATTTCATCAATTATGTCCATGTATTCTGATAATATATAGTTTTTATCTTTGTTAGGTGCATATCTTTTTATGTAATCAATATGTCCAAATACATCGAAGTTTTGTGCTTGATTAATGCTTTTTAAAGTAAATTCAAAGTATCGTCTAAAGCCTTCTTTTTCTCCATAGGTATCAAAGTATTCAGGATAGTATGGATCCAAGCCTTCTATTAGGTGAGTAGAAGCAATGATAAAATCATAAGGCTTTTTATTGCAAAACTTTTCAGTAGTTTCAGTAAGGTGTGGTTCCAAACCGATTTCCAATCCGATTCCAATGTTTATTTTAGATTTATATTTTTCCTTTAATGCTATAAGCTCTTCAAAATATTTATCACAGTTAAGGTCAAAGTATCCAGGTTTGTATTTGAAATTAAAATCCTGATGATCTGTGAAGCAGATATGTTTCATGCCAAGAGCAATGGCTTGCTTAATATTGTTTTCAGGATTTTCTTTACTATCTCCGGAAAAGTAACTATGCATATGATAATCTGAAATCATAATAAGTCCTTTCAAGTTTTATAATGGATTTGGCATTTGCCCATATACAATGAGTATTTTATCATAAAGGGAATAATGTTTCAAATAAAGGTTGGCGTGTGATAGTGTAATTTTACTGTCGGATTTTTAACGCCAGAATACCCCTGTGTTCAAATATCCTTATTTTATAAAACTGCATTCAAATGGAACATCAACTGTTTACTTACCTGAGGACTAATTTCG
>Ga0129306_1000246_pt1 | contig 94415 bp, 81 predicted proteins | sample P827metagenome_FD_94438 | JGI IMG/M metagenome (GOLD analysis project Ga0129306, IMG submission 94438) | Capybara group fecal microbial communities from Wisconsin, USA - P827 metagenome | ecosystem: Host-associated > Mammals > Digestive system > Large intestine > Fecal | place: USA: Wisconsin...
AATCTTTTCCGTCTGTACCATGCGGTACTAGCGGGTTATGCGGTATTAGCAGTCGTTTCCAACTGTTGTCCCCCTGTGTAAGGCAGGTTACCCACGCGTTACTCACCCGTCCGCCACTAAGTCGTCCCAATTGATTCTACTTTGTGCAAGCACTCCATTTCATCGGGCGGGACGCTTCGTTCGACTTGCATGTGTTAAGCACGCCGCCAGCGTTCATCCTGAGCCAGGATCAAACTCTCAAATTAAAAGTTGTTGATCCGTCCAGAATACACTAGCTATTCTGTCCGTCTTTACCTCATTAAAAGGTTTTCGTTCTCTGAAATTTTCTCGTCTGCTAAGTCAGAGCCTTAACAGATGTTTTAGGAAATTTTCAGGGTTGCATTGCTGTTCAGTTTTCAAGGTCCTTAGCTTGTCGGCTTCGCCTCCAAGCCTACGTTTGCCCTATCGGTCAAACGTCCGGTTTACTGCTTAATTACACAGTTTACTAAAGCCGCCCTTTTCAGTGCGGCTTGATTATCTTAACACCCTGCATTATGGTTGTCAACAGATTTTTCATATTTTTTCAAACTATTTTTTATCTTCTTTTACGTTAATGCGCTGCCGTTTTATTGCGTTGTCGGCCATACAAATCCATTTTACTTATTATATATCGTTCTGCATATGCTGATACCGACACTTTGCCAAAAAGCCGGAGACACATGTCCCCGGCTCTTATCACATCGGTATATCATCCGCATCATACCGCAAATGGCCCCGCTACTATCTTTCCGGTCCTCTTTTGACCATAGTAGTCAACATCGAAGACTATATCCGAACCGTCAGGGTTTTCAAATCTCTCTTCAGGCTCGACAGCCTTGCCCAGAGTCTCTGATGTGATAAGCTTTGCCTCCGGCAGATACTGCGCATAATCGGTATCCACGGTATACTGACCATCCTTGCATGTAACAGTGACACTGACGTCATGTTCACTGTCGACACTATAGTCATCTTCGATGTCACAGGGCTTCGCACCGTTAAAGAACACATTGCCGCCCGTCCATACGGGAAGAGGCATATAGTATCTGTCTCTTGAGACCACCGCACCTTCGCCGCAGTATCCCTCAAACATCGCCTTCCACGTATCTTCCCTCATGTATCCGTTATAAGGGAAGGTACCGCACTCAAGATTACCGTCGTCCCATTCGTTACCGACCTTGTCCTCTTCACATATATCGATAAGCCCCTGCCTTACGGGAAGAGCCGCAAATACGTTGTTATAGAACCTGATATCTCCGTGGAGCACCGTCATCGTATCGATGATATCCGTGCTGTGAGGCTTATGCACGGGTGTATACCTCGCAGAATCATACTTCTCCGTGCCGTTCTTGACTCCTCTGCCTACGGCTGCTATCGAACCGCCTATGAGATTATGAACGATCGCAAGCCCCTGGGTCGGAACCTTGATGCTTCTCTCGGATAAGAGGATATTGTTATCGATGAGTGTCGGACCGTGAGCTATCTCCACGAATATATCCTCGCCGAGACCCAGACCCAGCTTATTATACGGCTTGAGCAGATGATCCCTGCCCATACAGTTATCATGCATAAGGTTGCCCGTCACACGGGTGCCCTGGCACTGCCAGTCAAGCCACAATCCTCTGACACAGTCATGGATATGATTATTCCTTATGATAACATCGATGGCTGCATGGAACTTGATGCCGCCGACTTCCGCACCTCTTACGTCTCTCTTGTTGTTGATGTTATGGATGTGATTGTTCTCGATGACTGAGAATACGCAGCCTAAGTTGCCCACGATTCCGGTCTGGCCGCAATCATGGATATCACAGTTCCTCACCGTATGGGAACCTATTGTCTCCTTGGACCATCCTTCGGTCTGGGCGATGAACGAACACCTTCTCTGCGTCTGAGCTCCGTCCTTATACTTATCCTTTGACCACTTGTTGTCATTCTGCTGCTGCCTGTACTTACCCAGGGAAATACCTGAGCACTTGGCATCCGATATCTCGCAGTTTTCTATCACCCACCCATACGACCAGTGAGGACCTATCATGCCTTCCTGGAGCGCCGTCGGAGGTGCCCATTGTGTTGCAGACTTACATACTTTAAAACCTGTAAGTGTTATATTATCCACATGCTCTGCCTCAGGCCAGAAGCAATGAGGTCTTACATTCAGTTCAACAGTGGACTTATTGGGATCGGCTCCCTGGAAGTTGGCATAGATAACAGTTGTATCGTTATCTTCATCCTGACATGTATACCAGGCATGCGTGGTAAAGTCGATATCCCACGACCTGTCATCGGGCTTGGGATCCAGCACCTCTTCCAACGTCTCTTTCTCATACATCGCCTTACCGTCAAGGTACACTTCACCGGTATGGGAATATACATCCATATCCAGCCAGTCACCGAAGACCATCGTAGTGTACGGATTGTATGAGCCGAAGTAAGAATTGTCTATCTTAAGGACCCACACATCTCCCTTATACTGCTCCCAGCCCGTAAATACGTCGGCACCGGTTATCACTGCCTCACGGTTTTTCTCACTCCTGTAGATTATCCTTTCCTTCTTAGTCCCGCCGTATACAGGATTAACATCCTCTCTGTATATACCGGGAGCAACTATCACCTCATCACCCGCGTAGGCGATCTTAGCCGCATCACTTATCCTTTTAAACGGCTTTTCCTTACTCCCGTCTCCATGGGGCTTCGCATTGATATCAACATAGATGGTCATGTATTTCCTCCTTATATACGTGTTCGTACCGGGCCGGGGTCATCCCCGTTCATACCGGTAACCAAAGCTGCTCATTTTTTATATGTATAGTCTGTAATGTCCCGTAAGCATCAGTAAAGCAAAGAAGTACAGGCAGTTATCGTAATACCTTCTCCTGCCCTGACGCAGCCTCGTCGTCAGAAACTGCTGCAGATACATCTTCCGGTATTCACTGTTGCTGGCTATGGATGCCGCCGCAAGGGCCGCCTTGAGCGCAACGGGATGCATCGCGGGTTCATCCGTCACGGTACCGTCGCACTGATATGCCATCAGATAGTTCATATCCTGGTTGCGGAAGAAGTTCTGGACTCTGGTCGCCACATCGTCCATATCGGGATGCGGTCCGAACCAGACACGGTCAAGCGCGATGTTAATGATCACTCTGTATGCATCCGAATAGTATTCCCACGGCTTATTGAACAGGAATACGCTCTTGCCGTCGTATTCAGCATATTCGGGACTTAAGCCGGTTACGGGATGAGCGCTCTTGACTATGTATTCGCGGCTTGCCTTTGCAGCCTCCGCCCAGAATCCTCTGTCTTCCTCATTAGCCTTTAGAGCAAACACTTCGTAAAAATGCGGGAGATGATAACTCGGATCTGAGTACTTCGTCTCCGGAACGAACTTAATATACTTATTGTCAGGATCCCACATCGGTTCTCCGTCTTCAACAAGTTCATGCTGATGCACACAGTGATGCAGGATCTCCCTTGCCATCGCGGTATAATCATATATCCCTTCACCGTCGCCCCATCTGGCCGAAGCCATGAATAAGGCCATGGCGAAGTATTCCTCACCGTCCGGCGCCGGACCTTCTGCATTATGACTGCCGTCGAGTCCGACAGACCAGGCGAAATAGCCCTTGTACTTACCTTCTCTCTGAAGCATGTACCTCTCGGCAAAGGTCCACAGCTTATCGAATATATCCTGCCTGTCCATCTGGACGCACATCATCATGCCGTAGCTCATGCCCTCTGTCCTGGCATCCATATTGCCGGTATCGACCATACACCAGGCATCCTCATATGCATGATGACAAAACCCTTCATGATCATCAAAAAATATGGTGTTAAACGCATCGGCCACCATGTGTTCGGCCGACTTCTCATCCACTCCCGCTTCTGCAAGATAGTTAATGTACTCTATTTTTTCCATGGATCCTCGCTTCAGGTGCCTGCACATCGCATATTATCGCGCATGGCCGGCACAAACATGACTTCAGTTACATATTATATTATATCCGTTAATGTCAGACTTCTCAATTCTTGATGTGATGAATACCATTTTTCGGACGAAAAAAGCGGCGCTTTGCTTTGTATCGCAAGCGCCACTTCTTACTGTTGTACCGGGCGGACACTTATGCGTTTGCCGTACCGCCCAACGGCATCATAATGAATTACTTCCCTTGGTCTTCTATATGACCTTCGGTAAACTCTGTTTACCTGACCGAATTAATTATCCCCTCGGTATGATAATATATTATAATGTATGGAAAGGAACGGGTATTGCCATCGCTCCGTAATGAGAACGGCTAATTCGTCGGCATGACGAAATGTAACGAAGGATCGCAAAAGACCGGCATCATCAGATCCATGCCGGACTGATGAGCACAATCTGAGAGGTAATTATGGGAAACAGATCAGTCAAAGAGAATAAGAACATGTACTTTAAGGCCCGCGAGGATGCAGGGCTTACGAGAGAAGCTGCGGCTGAGAAGATGGGATGCATATCCGCAGACAGGATCTATAATATCGAGACCAAGTCACTGCCCCACCCCGACGAGGTGCTCCTTATGGCGGAGTGCTATAAGAATCCCGCGCTCTGCAATCACTATTGCTCTCACGACTGCGAGATAGGCCAGAAATACGTGCCTGAAGTTCAGTCCAAGGATCTGCCTACCATTACTCTTGAGATGCTCTCTACTCTCAATACTTTATCCGGTAACAGGGACCGACTCATAGATATATCAGCCGACGGAGAGATCAGCGCCGATGAGATGCCTGACTTTCGGGCAATCCAGGATACTCTCAACAAAATGTCCTTAGCCATAAACTCGCTTAAATTATGGGTAGATAATGCAGTAGCGACCGGTCGTATTGACAAGTCGCTGCTTAAATAGTCCGTATAACGGTACATGATCATGCATGTCCGGCAGGGATACGGTGTTCGTCACAGAACATAGGTATTCTTGCCTTTCTCTTTTGCAGTGTACAGCTTTTTATCGGCTTCACGGTACATGGTGCCGAAATCCATAAGATTATCCGCATCTTCATTGATTACTATCCCGACGGAAAGCGTGCACTTGATCGAATCATCCCTGAACTTATGACCAAACTCTTCCATAATGTGCTTCACCGTAGCCTCGATCTTATCCGGGTTTGTCTGGCCTCTTAAGTAGAACATGAACTCATCACCGCCGATCCTGCAGGGATAGAGGAATTCCTCCGAATAGCCCTTCAGTATCTCCGCAAAGTCCGTAAGCACCTTGTCGCCTCTCTTGTGGCCGAAGTTATCGTTCACAGCCTTGAAATTATCCATATCGGAAATGACCAGAGTTCCCGGCCTCTTCTCCTCGGTCTCCCTCGCCACCAGTCTCTCAAACTGTCTTCTGTTATACAGTCCGGTCAGTGCATCATGGAAAGCCATGTTTTCGGCCTCATCCAGAAGTTCCCTGTGCCTGGTCGCATCTAAGAACCATATGGTATAGCCCTGTACAAAGGACGAATGCTTAAGTTCCTCCAGGCGGACTTCATATATCTTGTCTCCGCATTCTATCTCCTTGACCTCCCCCGACAGGATATGACTTATGGTCTTATTCTTTTTGGCATTGGTGTTTACGAGCGCATAGTCGCCGGCAATACAGCCTGCGATGGCATTGGAGTAAGTCACGACGAGCCTGTCGTCAATTATGATCACGCCCTCTCCGGCCTTCCCAAGTGCATTCTCACTGGCCAGAGCCACTGAATCCAACGAACCGTATCTGAAGAAACATATGGTCAGAAAGATCGCCGCACACACAACGCCCAGGCCCGGAATCTCGTAGCCGCCGGTGATGCCCGTTAATGTAATGGCATAAGGAATCCATATGAACATGAGCGCCGCGAAGATCATCGCCACCCTTCTTCTCTCTATGGCACTTCCCTTTATCAGGCTGTTGACCATGATGAAGAATATCTCCGCCACGATGACGCCTATGAATACCACGGACAGATAATAGCCGGTCGAATGGACATATAACGGCTTGGCATACCCGTCGAATGTCGTCATGCCGACGCTGCTGTAAAAGAAGCCGGTCTTAGGACTCATTCCGATCGAATACAGCAACGCAAGCGCGGCGACCACATGAGCCATAAAAAGGAATGACGGGACCCTTATACGCCCGCACTCTGATGTGAACAGCAGTACCGCTATCAGCATAAACAGTTCCCCGAAATACTCAACGATCGAAGTCATATATAGCGTCTCGATCTTGGTCGCCATGATCTCCGTGATAAATCCCACTATATAGAAACTCTCAAAAATAAGGAACATGATCACTGTAGACTGCATACGGCTCGGCTTGACCCTGAGCACTACTGCCAGCATGATGACATTAAGGACAAGGCAGACTATATGGAACCATACATAGATGTCGTGATTGACCGCAGCACCGCTTGTCAGATATCTGATGATGCTCAGAACGACCATATGTATCGGATAAAACGCATAGAAGAAATACCGGCCGAACACCGGCTTACCGCTCTCTCCGTTATAGCGCGCCAGGACCGGCAGGGCCAGCATAAAGCCCAACAGATATGCCCTGTCATACCATGTCCAGTCGTATAACGAGAAATAGAATACCCGGTTGAGGCTGGCAAGAAGAGAGACTGTTCCTACAGTCAGGAGGTTGATGGCGACAAACCATTTGACCTTATCCTTAAATGTCTTACCGTAATAGAAAGCAAGAGTGAAAAGTTCCGGCGTGAGCGGCCAGCCCGCGATACAGACGCTGACAGCGAAAAGTGCGATGACAAACACAGTCTTCTGCCATCTCTTAAGTTCCTTATGCTCTAAAACCGTAAGTAACAGAAGGCTTAAAAGATGATCAAATATGACATTCTGCCTGTATCCGTACTCCTTATGAAAAAAGATATAAAAGGGAATGATCGAGATTATTGCAAACGTGGCCAGTCTCCCGATATATGCCTTAAGATCGTGGGTCTTTCTGAACCCTTCGGCAATAAAATAACACATGATAGGGATCGTGAGACGCCCTGCCACATGCATTATCTGCCCCAATGGCGATCTGAAATCCACAAATCCCCATGCTATATGATCGATCACCATGGCAGCGATGGCGATCAGCTGAAGCTGCGACTTATTAAACGTGACCTTTTTGTTCATAAACTCCCCTTAATATGAATACACAGTCCGTTCCGGGTATTAAGATCTCTTCTTAACGGAATAACCAAAGCTCCCGAGTTTTTCACCAAGGGCAAAATACTCTCCATGGGAATATGCCATGAGTCCCGTCTCATCAAGCCTGAACGCGCCCTTCTCGTCCATATACTTATCATTGACAGTGATGCCCGTTACCGTGGCGATGAACATATCATGGCTGCCAAGGGGCCGGATCTCATCCACTTTGCAGTAGATATTCACGGGGCTCTCGGCTATGGCCGGAGTCTTCATGTATCCCGATACATACGGCGTGAGCTTAAGCTCAGCGAACTTGTCTATATCACGACCCGACTTAACTCCCGCATAATCACAGGCATATGTCAGATCCTTCGTCACAAGATTGATGACGAACTCACCGGTCTCCTTTATGATGTCATAGGAATATCTGGAAGGCCTTATCGACACGGATACCATTGCGGGATCCGAGCAGATGGTTCCTGCCCATGCAAGGGTGATGATATTGGGTTTCTCACCCTCTCTCATGCTGCTGACCATAACGGCCGGCAAAGGATATAACATATTGCCGGGTTTAAATTCAGTCTTGCTCATCCTGGTTTTCTCTCTTTCTCATATATCTTAAGCGGCTCAGTATACGATCTTTCCCATCCTGGCATACTCTTCATAGAGCATCTGCGCGGGCTCACGATCCATCTCCAGTATTTCCAATATATTGTCATCACGCATGCGGTCCTGAATAAAATCATAGATGAAATCATCCCTGAATCCTATCCTGTCAGCATCTTCCGGTATTCCGCACACATATACCTTTTTGATATTGGCCCAGATGATCGCGGACAGGCACATCGGACACGGATAGCCGGTGGCATAGATCTCACATCCGGACAGGTCGTAGGTCTTAAGCTTTTCGCAGGCTTTCCTTATGGCTGTCACCTCCGCATGAGCAGTCGGATCATTGTCCGCTATGACTCTGTTGGAGGATATCGACATCACTTCTCCGTCCTTAACCACTGCCGCACCGAACGGTCCGCCTATATTCTCTTTCATTGTCTTTCTTGCTTCATCCAGCGCCAACTGCATGAAATGTTCATGATCCATATCATCCCTCCGTCATATCTGCCGGTTTCCTGATCGAGCCCTTATTACTCGCTTACCTGCTGAGTTCACCTTTTTCTTACAGGTAAGTGCTGTTTCTCATCAATAATAGATTTTCACAGTTTCCAAACACTTTTACTTATCTCATATATTCCATCGTGATATTCCCCTTCTCCTTCAAAGAAGGTTTTAAATCCACACTTTTCCAGAACTCGTCCTGATGAAACATTTTCCAAAAGCCGAATTCCATATACTTCTTTAATTCCTACTCTTCCTGCCATAAGCGGAAGAAATGCTGTTACTGCTTCTGTTGCATAACCCTTGCAAGTATATGCTTTTGCCACATGATATCCTATTTCCCACTTGCCTTCTCCGATAGGAACAAGCTGAACATAACCTATATTTTTATTTCCATCTTTCAGAATCACTGCAAAGACCAATGGACCATCCGTAGAACCATATTGAGATATCAGAAACTCCACCGTTTCTTTCGCATCTTCCAATGTTTCGAAGACTTCATCCGGTACAAATCTTCTTGTATCCTCATCCAAGGAATTCTTATGGACATCCATAGCCATATCCATAGTCATTTCAGTAATTAGTAATCTTTCTGTTTCAACTAATATGTTCATTGTATCTCCCTTAAACCTGTTCCGCTCTTATTTCATAAAACTGAAATCTAATCGCCCCGAGTGATTTGCCGTATGGCGTCTGCGTACTGATCTGCGTGGTTGATAGAAAACTCTCCATGTCTAAGTCCACTCAAGCGATATACCCTACAGGACGGGTGCATCTGGCAGATGACTTCTGCCGAGTGCAGTATTTCCCTTGTCTCCCTTTCTCCAACATAAACGTGTATCTCCGCGGATGCTTTTCTGAAAGCATCCTTTAGAGAATAAGATGTATTTGCTTTTAGGAAAGCAATCATGTCCTGTTTTTGAATCTGGCAGGTATCCCGGTAATAATCTTCAAAGAGTGCCGGCTTTATGTGCAGAAATTGAAACTGTAACTTAGCAAAACCTCTTTTCTTAATCAGCCCATAACTGCTGCCGAAGGTCGGAGCAATTAACGCATTTGTCAGTTTCGATGGAACGACAGCCGCACTCTCAACCAAAGCATAAGAGCAAATATCTTTGCGTTGTGACAGCATTTCAAGCAGAATCTGTCCGCCCAAAGAAAGCCCCCCAATTAGTAAAACTGAGCCGTTCAGATGCTCATCAATGAAAGAAATGATCTCGGATGCATTTTCTTCAATCGTCGAAAAATGTCTATCACTTCCGGCATGACCGTCCAAGATTGGAAGGATGATATGGTACTCCTTTTGGAGAAGGTCTACTGCTTCCCGATAGTTCCACCATGACAATCCGCCTCCGTGAAGCAAAAGAACCACATCCTTTTGTTTCAATCCATATTCTCGAAATCTCATAACTGCTGCACCTCACCAGACCCCGATTTACTTAATGGAAACTGTCCATGTATCCCCATCGACCAGGTACTGAAATTCCGTCAGAGCCGGATCGTTCGGATCAGGATGATGGCTACCCCTTTCTCCGTTCTCGGTTCTTCGCCTTGAGTACTGTCCTGATTATATTCCTTTCCTCTGATCATTTCCATATCGGAATCAAGTTTTTTGCCTTTATGCGATCTTTCAAAAACGATGCTGAATGAGGAGAGAATACTTCATGACAAGAATATCCTCTTCATCAATGCAGCCCCTAGTGAATTTGATTTTGATTCGAAATATGATATCATAACTGCGGTACAAAGATGACTTTAATCGAATCATAATTGAAACAGAGGGAAAAGCATAATGGTCGTAATATTTGTCAATGAATTGGTCGGTGCACTGGTGCAGCTGCTGATTTTCTCTATAATCCCGTTGATCATTTGGTTGATATTTGCCAGAAAGAAACAGAACTTTTTTAAGTGGATAGGAATAAAAAAAGTCAACCATGAGGAAAAATGGTGGGGCACGGTATGCGCAATTCTTATTGCTACAGGGATTTATATAGGCTTAACAATACTGTCGGTTAGTTTTCTTCCCGAAGGAGTAACCACAGCAGGCAGCAACTTTGCCGGCAAGGGGTTTGCCGCGTTCCCGGCAGTATTGGCCTATGGCTTTATCCGTACCGGCTTATCGGAAGAATTAGTTTTCAGAGGATTTCTCTTAAAGCGTTTTGGTGAAAAATTTGGATTTATCGCGGGCAATACCATACAGGCGGTTTTGTTTGGCATGATGCATGGAATCCCTTTTGGCATAGCAACACACAATATGCCGGTGGCATTAGTAATGACTCTTCTTCCGGGAGCTTTCGGATGGTTCCAGGGTTGGATGAACGAAAAACGATTCGCTGGGAGTATTGTCCCGAGCTGGCTTTTGCATGGAACAATCAATGTCATAGTGGCGACACTGTCGTTGTAGAATGTAAAAGCAATTAAAGGATTGGCTACAATCTCCTTGAGGCGATATGCTACATATCCGGCCTCGGCTTCGTCAAGTTTTTCCCAATCGCGTATATCCAGGAGATTCTTCAGGACATCTGTAACCTCATATAGATAGATGTCATGCATTAATTGTTCCTTCTTTGACCTTGTATTTATTATCAAGATAATGCTTTATATCGCTCATGGTGACTTCACCACGCTTTTCTTTTTCAATATACTCCTTAAACTCTTCTGTAGGCTCTAATCCATCTACTCGTATCATTCCAACAGCATAATCCCATGCTTGAGCGTTAGTCATAATAATTCCTCCTACTGCATAAAACGTTCTGAGGTCATTATATCATGAAAACCTATGCGGTATGAAGGTTATTGTTTCCTGTTTCCTATGAGAAAATAATTGACTCTCGAAAATAGCTGCGATAATATGATTATACAAGGTGTGGGTCTGCATTGGATATATGCGGTTCGCCACACCACTTTTTTGCTCAAATACGAATTGACATTTATTGTCAGATGGTTGATTATATCGTCTGGCTTTTTTGTTCCATTCCCTTGCCATCACGAAAAGCGAACCTAATCGTTATTAAGAATTGAATTAATTGTACTTTCATAGTCTTTGTCTATGATAATCTGATTATGCTGAAATCTACCAACAAATTCACTATTTGCCTCTTTTATCCAGCTAACAGAACAGTCCGAATCATCACCTCTTGATTCTATGTCAGATCCATGCTTAAGAATATCTGAAAAATGTTCATCAATATACTCATTAGTCATGACAAGACATATAAGCTTTATCTCTGACAAATACTTTTCATCAAACCATGAACTCCAATCATCGGGGACATAGCATCCTTCAACAATAAGATTCTGTTTATTTTCTATGGCGGTCTTTATCATTTCACTGACTATTGGCCAAAGATAATTTGTGAGTTTTATATCATCATCACAAGGAGTAAGACTCGTATTCCCACTTCTTATTAACCCCATTTTCAAATGGTCTATGGACAAATAAGGATATTTGTATTTTTCAAGCAATTTCTGAGCCAGAACTGTTTTACCAGTATGAGATGCTCCAGTTATCAATATAATCATTTAATTAAAGCTCTCTATACGCTGCTCATCTGTATACTTCATGCTATTTCGATCCCCTCTTGAATAATACTTGTATAGAAAGATGATGAATGATCAATTTCACTCTCTTCATATACATCTACTTGTTTTTGGAGCGCACGATATAAATCATCTGCAATACAGAAGATATCCGTTGGTTCAAATCGATGTCCGCCTACAACCATAACATCTATATCTGAATCCATATCAGCCTCGTTTCTTGCATATGATCCGAAGAGAAATGCCTTATTCGCATTATACTTTCGTATAATGGGCAATAGAATATCCGATATTTCATCTACTGAGTATATCCTTGTATTCATATCATCATCCTTCGCAAAACATGTACCATAATACAGACTTTAAATGCATCTCAGTTAAATCCATTATAACTTGAAAAGCCCTGGAATACCCATATTATTTGCTTCTCATACCTATTTCCGGCCCTTTCTGTTATAGACATCCGACTTTGACTCCTTAGTTGTCTTGCTGTTAAAGAAACCTATATTGACACGTTCCCTTACACGTTCAAGCTGATCAAACACAACGTGTTCCTTTTTCTTTTTACCCAAAACTATGACCTCCCATGTGGACAATTTCGTTTCGTTGGCATTATAACACAAAATGGGGGGCGAATCCCATGTGGTAAGGGGTGGGATTCCCGCCGGCGGCTTAGCCGCCTTTCAGGCCGGCTTCGGCGCAGACGCTTCACCGGAGCGTCTGCTTCCGATGGCTTCGCCATCTCCCTCAGCGTTCGAATCCCATCATTCCATTGCGTCAAAAAAGGAGCCCTTTAGGCTCCTCTTTTTGACGCAGGGGGTGGGATTCGAAGATAGTCCCTTGCGAAAAATCAAGTAATAGAAAGGACGGAACTGTCACCGTACCAATACCGTACCATTTTCATCTTGCTTTTATGAAATCGTATCATTAAAGTAGAGTTGCTCACTCACTCTCTTTATTCTTTATTGCATCTTCAACAATCTTCAGAAGATATTCCGGTTTAGATATATCTCCAAGATCATCAAAGATCGCATTATATGCAACCAATGCCGTTCGGACGTATTGAGCATTATTCTCAAACAAATCCCGATCAGGTGTTAATCCTATCTCGTCTGCGTATTGGCAACAAAACGTTACTACAGTTCGAGTATTTCCTTCTCTGAATGGATGAACGCGCCATAGTTTAGCTAATGAATCCGAAAACTCAACTGCGGATGTATGCAAATCCATAGAATTCCATTCCTTCGCGCGCATTTCGGTTAGTATACTCTCTGCATCTTTGGCTATATCAAATACATCCGAATAATCTACAGATAACCCACCAAGGACATGCTCTTCCTTGTATATATTCAATTTGCGCTGCTGTCCAGCCCATTCATACATGTCTTGAAAAATGTATTGATGCATTTTTAACAGATGAATATAATCATATTCTCCGGGCAAAGGATTGGCCGCAATCTCCTTAAGGCGATATGTTACATATCCGGACTCAGCTTCTTCTAGTTCTTCTTTATCATGTATATTTAGGAGATTCTTCAGGACATCTGTACCCTCGTATAGATAGATGTCACGCATTAACCGTTCCTTCTTTAACCTTGTACTTATTATCAAGGTATTTCTTGATATCGCTCATGGTAACTTCACCACGCTTCTCTTTTTCAATATATTCTTTAAACTCTTCCGTGGGCTCTAATCCATCTACGCGTATCATTCCCACAGCATAATCCCATGCTTGAGCGTTAGTCATTATAATTCCTCCTGTTATAAATATTTCTACTGGAATAATTATATCACGAAAAACTTTAATAAACTCATATTATTGCTTTTCACAGCTATTTCCTTCCCTTTTTATTGTAAACATCCGACTTTGACTCCTTAGTTGTCTTGCTGTTAAAGAAACCGATATTGACACGTTTCCTTACACGTTCAAGCTGATCAAAGACGATGTGTTCTTTTTTCTTCTTTCCCAATCCACAGCCTCTCTCTATAGCTGAATACTCCCCATTCCGCTTACAGAGACATTATAACATACTACATCGTTAAGAAACTTCCGGTTTGGATAATCATTCCCCACAGAAGCTGATAATACGGCTCACAAAGCTTCATACTCTCTTATTCCCCCTATGAAAGTAGCAAGCATCGCCAAATGCTAGCATTTTGCAACAAATCGTCCCAGAAGGCTCGATTCCGTTTATCCCTTTTTATCCCAACCGAGAGTTTGCAGATTGGTCGAAATGGTAGTCAGCATAATTATGCTGTTTCGCCTTATGCTCCTTTCAGTTAACTCCATCCCTACCCCAATAGTGCTTGCTTGCCGGTTTCTTTAGCGAGGACTTCGTTTATTCCCTCATCGAAACCAGCAAGCATCGCCAAATGGTACCATTTTGGCTAAAAACCGCTCCGAGCGGTTTTATATTCCGGGTAAAATATGCCGAACCATACAGGTATCAAAGGGCAAAAATATCCCAATACAGCAGAAAAGGTTTGGCATTTTTCTCCCCAAAGTCAGCATCTAGAAAATGAAAAACTGGAAAAATATTATTAACAGGGGTTAACAATTAACATATGTTATCCGATAATATGAATGTAAGGATTTCTATGCCTATTACCTACCACACTTTTATACAGGTAATAAAGGATGAACATGGAGGGAACTATGTCAAAAGAGGAAATGCTTCCAAGCGAAAGCGAATGGCTAATAATGGAGGTTTTATGGGATAGCAAGGTGGATCTTACTTCGGCGGAGATTGCTGACAGGCTTCCGAAATCTTCAAATATGACTCAACGTATGGTACGTGTACTTATAAACCGTCTGTGCAAGAAAGGCCTTCTTTCATATACAGTCGATCCCAATGACAGCAGGGTATATCATTACAAGGCCGTTAAGGGTAGAGACGCCCTCAGACGTGAAAAAAGCAAGGCATTTGTGGACAGTTACTTTGGCGGTAATACTCTTGGAGCGGCATTTGCCTTTCTCGAGAGCGGAAAGCTCTCAAAAGAACAGATAAAAGAACTTGAAGATATAATCAAGAATGCAAAGAAGCACTAAAAACCGGGCTCACGGACGAGCGGAGGTATGATCATGCAGGGAGTGCAACAGTTTTTAAATAATCTATTTACGTTCTGTCAATTTGTAATGGTATACTACACTACCATTTTGGGCTTCTGTGCGCTCATATCCGTGATAGTACTAGGATTTATCCTGATACTCAGAAGTACCGCTTTTTCCCAATATGTATTCGGAAAAGCTGCACTCTGGGCATTGATGATCCCTTGTTTATTCTGCGGGAAGCTTCATCTGTTTTTTGAAAGCAAGGTCGGTGTCCGGCTTTTCTATTGGTGGTATGACATATGTGCCAGTTACCAAGTGATCAGCCTTATATATATTTCTGTCGGAATAGTACTCGCCGGATACTACATTCACAGGCGAAGTGGTCTCCTCAAGAAGATCAGAGAATTCGAGGAGTGCAAATACATTTCCTCGAAATATGATATAAGGCAGTTCCCTGCGGAGATTTCATCCTTTTGTGTCGGATGCATCAGGCCGGTGATCGTTATCCCCAAGCGAATAGAAAAGGATCAGGCAGAGGTGATCGCAAAGCACGAAGAAACGCACATCATTCTGGGCCATTTATGGATACAACTGTTATGGGAAGTGATCATGGTCCTCCTTTGGCCTAACATATTGCTACAGTTTTCGGAGAAATACCTTAAAAGAGACCTTGAGGATGTTTGTGATGCAGTAACCATTCAAAGAGGCGGAATAGACTCAATTCATTATGGCAAGGTGTTATTTGAGAATGCAAGAAGGCTGACTGATCGTAATGAAATACCCGAAATAGAAAGCGGTTTTTTCTTTTTACGAAACGATAGTTATAAAGCCCTTAGGAGGCGAATAGAAAAGATTACAAACTTCAGATCTTACAATCCCAGACAGCTTGTATTAAACACGGTTTTATTGCTTTCTGCCCTGATAATCATGATCGCAGGGATAAAAAGTGTATCATATGCAAGGTATAGTACAATGGAGAATTCTTCTGTTTTCAGCACGGACAGAATGGATATTGTAGCAATTGATAACAACTCGGCTATCGTGACTTCATATGATGACGAATACATATATATCGACTGCAAAGAACTGAAGAGTCAATGCCCGGATATTGTAAATGAAATAAACGATATATATTTTGCTACCGGCGGATACTATAAAATACCCGGAATGGGCGGGGGATGTGATATAGGAATACTATCACCGGAAACAGTAAAAGCCAGTAACGGAATCATAAAAACGCCAAAGTACAATGGCATAGATACATGGAACAGAATAATAATGTGGCTGTAATCGATTCAGTAATACTGAGACACACAAGGAGGTGGTTTCATTGTATGGATGGGAAGTCAAGATAAGAGGAAGCACGGAGTATAGTTGTAAGAGGCTGTATGATCTCAACGGGAATCATGTCGGAACTATTTCCATTTCAAGGCCAAGGAAGGCATCAGCAAACGGAAAGAAAAAGAAATCGCCGTTGTATAGTTTTAAGCAGATATCCTCACAGGTTTTACAGGCAAAAACAGCAACGAAAGCAATGCAGGTATCAAACAGCATAAGATCAAAGATAGGTCTGTTAAAAAAACAGCTCAAATCCGGGAACTACGACGAAGAAGAGATCTTACGGGCAATACTTCATGCTGAGATGGTACAAAGAGCCTGTCATAAAAAAGAAAAGAATCTGAGAATGGAAGAAACTGCAGAGCGAAAAATCGGCGAAAACGGCGAACTTCTCATAGAACCCGCATTAACAGCTGAAGAAGCAGCATCTGACAAAGAGATTAAGCAACTTGAACAGGAAGAATTAGAGGCTCTCATGGAAAAACTTGAGATGAGTTCTGATGAAATGCTCCATATGCTTGATGAAACATTGACATTGGATGAAGAAATGGATGAGTTGGCCGAAGTTCTGACAGGATCCATGACTCCGGAGGATCTGGAGCAACTGAAGGTAAAACACAGATCCGATGAAGCCAGAGATATATTACAGGCAGACTTAAAGTATCTAAAGGCCTTATTTGATCGTCTGCAATCGGAAAAGGAAAATGCAGGAAAAGCCGATATTTCAGCAAATTGCGACAGTGGCGTTTCATTAACCTTGGATGGATGCATTGATATGCCGGTACTGGTGCAGGATGTTCCGCAGACGGATGTCGGCAATGTAATGGATATAGCAATATAATTTTTTTTGATTCAACGATTAACAAATGTTAACAAACCATATCGTAAGGAGGTAAACGATGAATATGAGTATAACAAATGATTATGGCAACTATGGCTATTACGGTAATACGACAAGAAACAGGACTGTTCCTGAAAAAAACAAAGATGAACAGGCAACCCCGATAAAGGCAGATGATCAGGGAGCAGTATACGAAAAGAAGTCTGAGGAAAGTAAGGAAAAAGCCACATATGACATAGCAAAAAAGTCTCCTGCTGACAGAGCCGCCATCGTACAGCAGTTAAAGGCTGCAGAAGAAGATCGGCGTAATCAGTTAATGGCAATAGTCCAGGAAACACTTCAGGGACAGGTTGGCGCATACGGGAAAGCAACAGGCAACGATTTCTGGCGACAGCTTGCAGGCGGGAATTTCAAAGTTGACTCTGCTACCAGAGCACAGGCACAAAAAGACATATCAGAAGACGGATACTATGGTGTAAAGCAGACATCTCAGAGGCTTTTTGATTTTGCACAGGCCCTGGCCGGTGATGATGTAGACAAGATGAAGGAAATGCAAAAGGCCATGGAAAAGGGCTTTAAGCAGGCTACGAAGACTTGGGGGAGGGAACTTCCGTCAATCTGCAAGGAGACGATAGATGCTGCTAATAAACTGTTTGAGGACTATTACAATTCAAAAAAAACAAACAGTACGGAAAGTGTCAGTCAATAAACCGAAGTTGTAGTGGGGAACGCCTATGAATATACAAATACAAGGACTTAATCTTTTTAGTAATCCCAGAAGCAAAGCAACAGCCGACAGAATGGAAAGACAGCAAAAAAGGGACGACACTATTGCTTTTTTTGAAAAGCAGAAAGAAAACTTAAAGAACACGAAATCACATTCCTTGGATGATATCCAGAGAAAACTGGGTTTGCTTGAGAGTTATAACGAGCAGATAGAAGCGGCTAAGAAAGAATATAACCATTCACAAATGTTCCATGTTTTCGATGAGGCAGAGGAACTTGGCGAAAAGATTGCCGAGGCGGCAGAGGAAATGGCTCCAAAGACTCCTGAAGAGCTTCGCGAAGAGATAATAGAAGAAGCAACCGGAATCGATACAGGCGATGGAATACTGGCAGAAATTATGGATGAGATGGAAGAACAGATGGAAGAACTGGCCGAGGAATGTGAAGACATTGAAGAACTGCCTGAGGATTCAATACAATTGACGGATTCTGCGGATTTGACAAAAGAGGAGGAATTAAGGCAATTGGAGGAAAATCAAGCGGTTTGGGAAAACTATAAAAGAATCGACTATCGTATCTGATGAAAAGCGGATTCCCGCATGGGATCAAGGAGGTATTTATATGTCTACAATAAGAGACTATGCACAAAGCAACTATTATGACCGGCCCGGAACGGATTTTACCCAGTACAATCAAAACGCCGGTTCATTCTTATCAGGACTTAACATTAATGCCGAATCAGGAAATGGTTCAGGTGGGGGTGTTAACCTCTCTGACTATGCCATGATAAAGAATGGATCATATAAGAAACTTGTTAAGGCTTACTATGCAAATCAGAAGGCAGAAAGCTCTTCAAAAGGGAAGGATTCCGCTCAAAAACTTACGATGCTGTCTTCAAACGCAAGTGCTATGGCTAAATCAGTAAGCAATCTTATGAAAGACTCTCTGTGGGAGAAGAAAACAATAAAAGTCAAGAATCCGGAAACCGATGAAGAATCTGAGAAAGAGGATTATGACTGGGATGAGATTACGAAATCAGTAAAATCATTTATTGAAAACTACAATAAAACTATAGAGGCATCCGGAAGCAGCAATACCAAAGAAGTTCTTAGAAACGCAGTGTGGATGACAGATACAACAAAAGCGACCGAAAAACTACTAAGTAAGATCGGAATCTCAATCGGATCGGGAAATAAACTGGAAGTAGACGAAAACAAGCTCAGAACTGCTGACATCAGCACTTTAAAAACGCTTTTTACCGGGCACAACTCTTATGCTTCAAAAATGTATGATAAAGCTCAGTCCATAACCGGTTCTGCAGCCAGATATGGCGGAGCCTATACAAATGCCGGGAAATATTCGAGTTTTCCGTCATCGATATTGCCGACAAACATTGATACAAAAGAATAGTATTCGGAAGGAGGCTATAGTATGAATATCAGCGGAATAAACAGAAACACCTCGGGAACACAGGTGTTCCGAATTGAATTGAATAAGGACTCTGATCCATTTAGCAAGAGCATTCAAAGTCAGATTGCCAATGCCCAGAAGCAAATGCAGGAGCTGGGCGATAATAAAGATATGTCACCGGAAGAAAAGATGAAGAAGCGTCAGGAGATCCAGCAACAGATTATTGACCTTCAGAATCAGCTTCGCCAGCATCAGATTGAACAGCGAAAAGAAAGCCAGAAAAAGAACGCTCCATCAATGACCGATATGCTTGGCGGGAACAGTCAACATGGAAAATCAAGGAAAAGCAGTGCCGGTATGTCAAGCGCAAGCATGCAGGCCATTATCTCAGCTGATATTTCCATGGATCAAGCCAAAGTACAAGGAGCCGTAAAGACAGATGTAGAAGGAAAGGCCGGTATCCTGGAGTCCGAGATCAAGTTGGATGAAGCGCGTGGCGCAGATACCACCAAGAAAAAAGAAGAATTAGCTGATCTCGAATCAAAGGCCCAAGATTTAACATCTTCGCAGTTAAACACGCTCTCTGATGCAAGTGCTGAACTGAAAAAGGCTGCTGAATCAGAAAAGGATACAATCGAAACCGACAGATCAGAGGGCAATCTGAAAGTAACGAAAAAGGATAAGAACGCCGAAACGGATATTGTATCGGCTGAAGATGACATATCCGAATATAACGATGATTCGGATTATGAACCTGTGGATGTATTATCGGAAGGCATCACCGTAAGTACCGGTCCTGTAAGAGAATCCTCCGGGAATAATGTAAATGTACAACTATAGTGCTACTACTATTTTTGACTGCTACAATGTTGCTACATTAAAATTTTGTCCATGTAGTGTCCATGTAATGTCCATGTGATGTCCGTTTACTACGAAAAATCAGTGTGATATTATTAGAATAGGCAATCGGCAACGAGGATATAAATCCCCGTTGCCGGTTGCCTTTTTGTACAAAAAGAAGCGCTTCCTTACTCAAAGGACTGTCCATGTGCCGTCCATGGTGTGTCCATTACTGCTCTTGGCAATTACCGAATAAAATGTTTTCAGAACGGCAAAAACGTATAAACGGAGAAATTATACATGGCACAAGGTTGGATAAAACTACATCGAGCTATCAGAGAAAACTGGATATGGCAGGATCGACCGTTTTCACGAGGACAGGCATGGGTGGATCTGCTTCTTCGGGCCAATCACAAGGATACTAAAGTTCCGATAGACGGAATTCCCCGGCTGATCAAACGCGGGCAGTTTCTTACCAGCCTTGAGAAGCTTGGTGAGGCCTGGGGTTGGGAGAGACGGAAAGTCAGACGGTTTCTTGTGGCTCTTGGCGATGACGGTATGTTGACATACAAGATGTCTAAGAATGGTACGATGATAACCATTGATAATTACGACTTTTTCCAGGGTCATGGTACTACGGATGGTACTGCGGACGGTACTGCAGATGGTACAGCAGATGGTATACAAACAATAATGAATAAGAATGATAAGAATAAAAAGAATATGCATACTCAATTTCATTCGTTCCAACAGAACACGTATGATTTTGAGGAACTGGAAAGGAAACTGTTGGGTAGATAATTCAGATAATGAGAGACAAGAATCTATGGATGCCTTGATTGAAGTGCTCAAGTCAGCTATACTCGAAGCAGGTGACAGTTCCGAAGTGGAACATATGAGCAGAATCTTGAAAACTGAATATGAGAACGCACTTAAGCGGGCAGGATTCGATTTGTCTAAGATACATACAACATCGGATGGAAGGCTGAAAGTAAGCACTCCTATACAAATATGCCGCAAGAAAAGGATAGATGTATATGAAGCCCTGTATAAGTATTATTACCCGAATGATATAGATAGTTTTTCAGCTATCTATGCAGAATGGCTGGATTACTACACGCTGATCGTAAGACAGGGGCACCGGCAACCGGCCACTCTCAGACGGCATAAATACTTTTACAAGAAGTACATTGAAGATACCTGGTTTGATGAGTTATCTGTATCCAAGATGAAGAAATCCGATGTAAAGAGGTTTTACAGAGAAGTGACTGCAGACAAACAGATGACTGCAACGACATTCGGCAATATTAAGAGTCTTGTTAACGCCGTCATGCAGTATGCAGAGACAGAGAAAGACCTGGATGTTGTATCAACATACAGGATCGATACCAAAGATCTGGCAATGAAGGAAGTTGATAACTCTGAGAATGTCTTCAGTCAGTCCGAACATGACGCCCTTATGACTGTTGCATGGTCCAAGATACAGGATTCCGTATATGCCAGAGCAATATCGGTTATGGGCCGTTTGGACTGCCGTATAGGCGAATTAAGTGGCTTACACTGGTCAGATATAGACTTTGATAACAGGACCGTTAGGATAAGCAGGCAGCTTGTATGGTATGGAAGTGAGTACATTGAACGGTCTCCCAAAGGAAATGCCAAGTATTCTAAGAGAATACTTCCGCTTACTCCTCAGACAATAGAGGTGTTAAAGCTTCAGCGAAGAATATCCCCTTTTTCTGAGCATGTATTTGTAAGAGATGACGGTTCCGGATTGCCGATCAAGGAAAAACACTTTAATAAGGCTTTAGAGCGCTATTGCAGCCAAGCCGGGATAAAGTACAGGTCATCCCATAAGCTTAGGTTCTATGCGGTAACACGCGGCCTTGAGTGCGGAGAAGACATTGAGACTATGCGAGCTATGTCCGGACATTCAACAATCAGGATGACGGAACACTATGATCGTCGTTCTGAGATCAGACCGGCAATAAGCCCTGAAGAGTGGGCTTTTATAGTAGACGTACCAAACCGTACCAAAGTAGCAGAAAAATAAAAAACCGGAAGTCAGCATAAATGCTAAACTTCCGACTTATTCATAACGCAGGGGGTGGGATTCGAACCCACGTGGCTGTTACACCAAACGGTTTTCAAGACCGCCTCGTTATGACCTCTTCGATACCCCTGCACTGCCGGGCTGAATGAACAATCCGGCATCAGTATTATCATCTGTTTTCCAGACGCAAGAGTTATTTTATCAAAAGCCCCTGCGCCTGTCAACAGAGAATTATTATTTGTCACCTGTGGTCGCACCGACCGCCGTAAGCAGCGGACCGATCAGATCTCGGTCGCTCACTCTTTTTCCGGCTTATCCGCACCCTTAAGCACGTCGCCTACGCCGCTGACATTGATGTTCCTTGTCACCTTGGCATCATAGGTATTGGCCTTCATGATGTCCACGATATCCAAGCCCGTTACCTCCTTGACGGTCTCAATGGTCTGGGCCAGAACTCCGGGCACATATGAGCCTACGGAATTCACGCCGTTCTCACCGCTTCCGCCGTCGATGATCGTAACCTTATCGATATTCTCAAGAGGCTTGGCGATCGCACCGGCCATCTCGGGAAGCGCCTTGACGATCATCTCTATCATGGCTGCCTGGCCGTACTTCTTCATGGCTTCGGCCTTCTTCTCCATGGCCTCGGCTTCGGCGATACCCTTGGCTTCTATAGCCTTGGCTTCCGCTTCACCCACGGCACGGATACCCTCTGCCTCCTGGCTCTTGGCATAGAGGTCAGCCTCCGCCTGGATCTTCTTGGCTTCCGCCTCCTTCTCGCGCTCGAACTTCTCGGCTTCCGCCTTACGCTGGCGCTCAAAGAGCTCCGCCTCTGCCTTCTGCTGGCGTGCAAACTTCTCCGCCTCGGCCTTCTTCTTGATCTCAGCCTCGAGCGTCTGCTCCGTCACTTCGACATCCTTACGCTTGAGTTCGATCTCGCGCTCCTGCTTGGCGATGTTGGCATTCGCGGTCGTTACCTCGATCGTCTTACGCTGTTCCTGCTGCTGAATCTCATACGCAGCGTCGGCCTCAGCCTGCTTGATATCGGATTCTCTCTTGAGTTCCGCCTGTCTTATGCGCAGCTCGTTCTGCTTGGACGCGATCTCGGTCTCTGCTGCAACCTGTGCCTCGTTGGCCAGCCTTTTGGCTTCCGCTTCGGCGATCGCCACATCCTTGTCGGCCTGAGCCTTGGCAATGGATGCATCCTTCTGGATCTGCGACATGTTGTCCTGACCGAGTGCGATTATGAGACCCTTCTCATCCTCGATCTTCTGGATATTGCACGAGATGATCTCGATACCCAGTGCGTTCATGTCCTTCTGAGCCTTCTCCTGGACCTCGTCACCAAACTTCTTACGATCGGTATTGAGCTCCTTGAGCTTAACTGTACCGATGATCTCACGCATGTTACCCTGAAGCGAGTCCGTGAGAGCCGCCATTATGCTCTTCTCATCCATATTGAGGAAGTTCTTCATGGCGATCTTGATGCCCTCGGGATCCGTCTTAACCCTCACCTTGGCTACCGCATCTATGTCCACACCGATGAAATCCAGTGTGGGAACATATCCGTTAGTCTTGATGTCGATACTTATCTGCTTGAGCAGCAGCGCATCCTTACGCTCTAAGAACGGGAACTTGATCCCCGCCCGTCCAATTAAGATCTTGGGTTCTTTGCGCCATCCCGATATGATAAACGCCCTGTTCGGGGGAGCCTTCACATATCCGGTCGCCAGTATTACGACCAGAAGAAGCAGCACAATTGCAATGATCGTGATCGCTACAACATTCATATAAACCCTCCGTTTCTAATCCGGCACCCGGCCATTGACCGGTGCAACTCTTCCCTGTTACCGCAATTATATGATCAGCCGGAGACAGCTGTAAATCCAGCAGTCATCCGAATTGGCTGCCTCCATTTCGTTTACGGTACAAATTGGATCATTCACTTGGAAAAAATGATTGTTCTAAGACGTTTTACGATCACGCTGATAAGGACAGGCCCGGCGAACACCGCAAGGATCAGGCATATCCTGTTAAGAAGATGACTTATATTGAGCATCCGCGTCAAAAGATGGTCAACATACAACCTTAAGAATAATATATGATAGAGAAATATGTACAATGAATGTCGCCCGGGCAGGCTCAGCACATCCGTACAGATCTTTCCGTATTCAGGGCTCTTCCCATGGTCAGCCTGCGCTACGCCTTCCGGCACTTCACGCTCCTTCGTAAACCCGGCGAGTCTCCCTGCCGTCACGAACCACAGCATCATGAGCAGGACCTCAAGTCCTCCAAACCAGGTTAAAAGAATATCCCCGTATCCGAATATGGCTCCAAAACCCTTATTAAAGCCTTTGATCACAAATAAGTATTCCCACGCAAGCAGGCTCAGAGTAAGGATTATCAGCAGGACTGTGCCCTTCTTTCCGCCGGCCGGGAAAGGCGCGATCTCATTTTCCACTCCCCTGATGCACATTCCCACGTAGTGAAACATAAGCCACGGACCGGCCAGAACCATGCCTCCGCCTAAGATTATCCCGAAGAAATCCGTATATCCCGTACACAGATATGACACAAGAACAACCGCCGCAATACCTGCTGCCAGCCTTAATACCTTCATCACAGTCGTTCCTGCACCGAGACTCTTATCAAGAATAAAAGCCAGTACGGGCGTAATTACCGCAAGCCATATATATACCGCCACATAGTACATTGGGGCGCACGCGTCAAAATGTATGAGCCTCTGTGCATATTCCGCCGGATCTGTCCCCTTCCCCGAGGCGACCACATAGACGACAGTCGCGATCACATACGGTATCAGTATCCCGACTATCTTCTTTCCCGTGGAACACGTGCCTTTTCGCAGATACGAGCCGTAGGCATTATATCCGCCGATCATAACGAAGAGCCCTACGGCATAGAATACGCTGTTATACAATATCTCATCATCATAGGCCCACCCCCAGAGATGCTGGAATACTACTCCGATGATGGCCACAGTTTTGGCGATATCTATCCATACATTACGTTTACTTTTCGTCATAAGTTAATTCTTCTTTTAATTATTGTCTCGGCTATGTCCATATCCTCAGGCGTGGTAACCTTGATATTCTCATAACTTCCTTCCACAAGCTTTACCCTGTGGTCCGTCCATGTCTCCACGACCATGGCATCATCCGTGACCTTTATACCCTGGCACGGCAGCCCACACTCCTCTTCCTTTAAGATTCTGTACGCTTCATAAGCCAGGCTGTATCTGAACACCTGCGGGGTCTGTATGATCCATGTCAGCTCACGGTTCGGAGTTGAGACCACATAATCCGCGGTATTGGCGATCTTCACCGTATCCTTGCTCTTAACTGCCACCACGGACGCCTCGCTTACGCGCACATCCTCATACAGCCTTGCTATCATATCCTCAGTCACAAATGGTCTGGCCCCGTCATGTATGAAGACATAGTCGGCTCCTCCCCTTTCACTGATGGCATCAAGTCCCGCCATAACGGAATGATATCTCTCTCTTCCGCCTTCGACGACAGCCCTTACCTTGGAAAAACCGAAAGCTTCCACTATCTCTTCCCTGCTGTAATCCACATCCTCAGCCGAACACACAAGGACGATGTCGCTAATGACTTCCGATTCTTCAAAAGCCTTAAGACTGTGAGCGATGAGCGGCTTGCCGTCAAGGATCATGTATTGTTTCTTTATATCGGAATTCATCCGCTTACCGCTTCCGGCGGCCAGTACTATGGCAACATTCTTCATGACATATCCTCTATCGTGATCCTTCTGTGATCCATACCCATGCTCAGATCTTTCTCGATCAGTACCTTTGTATACTTATCCGGGAGTATATCCTCTATGAGCTCTGCCCATTCAATAAGGCAGACACCCTCTCCATAGACATATTCCTCGAATCCGATCTCATACATCTCTTCACTGTCACCTATCCGGTAGACATCAAAATGGTAGAACGGAATACGTCCGTCTTCATATACCTGAACGATCGTAAACGTAGGACTGTTGACCGTATCAGTCACGCCAACACCTGCCGCGAAACCCTGCGCAAATACAGTCTTTCCGGTCCCAAGATCTCCTGTCAGACAATACACATCTCCCGCCTCGGCCTTCTCTCCGAGGCTCTTCGCATATTCAAATGTTTCCTCTGCACTGCGTGTCTCAATTATCATCTTTTAACTCCGTCACTGCCTGAGCCAGTATATGCATGCATCTTCCCTTGGTTTATCATAAAAACCGGGCCTTATGCCCTCACAGACAAAGCCCAGTTCCTCATAAAGGTCTATGGCCGCCTTATTACTCTTCCTGACCTCAAGCGTAAAAGCCGTGATCCCGAACTCTTCTCGACCCCTCTCAATCATTGACTGAACCAGTCGACGTGCAATTCCCAGTCGACGAAACTCACTCTTAACAACTATATTACAGATATCCCCTTCCCCGAGAACGCTGATAAAACCTGCACATCCGACAACTATGACACTCGTGTCGGCATTTCCGTCATTTCTGCTATCATCTGTGGTCGAACTGTCCGGCACGGTCATACCGCCTTCTTGCGGAACCGGGATCTCAGCCACGAGATATAACGCATCGCGGTTATTCATCATATCGATGAAGGACTCCTTATGCCAGGGCATCGAAAAGGCTTCTTCCTCCATCAGGCATACCGCATCCACGTCCTTCAGTTCCATTTTCCGGATCTTAACTTCCATAGTATAGTATTTATTAATTCGTAAATTAATAAACCCTCTCTCCCAATTTGAGTCCCGGCACGGCATTAAGATCCCAGCCGGCAAATCTTCCTGCAACATATTCATGATATCCCGCAACGGCTATCATGGCTGCATTATCGGTACAATATATCGGAGACGGCATATAGAACCTTACTCCCTTGGATCTGCATGCTTCCTCCATTGCCTTACGAAGATGTGAATTGGATGCCACTCCGCCCGCAATGGCGAACTCATCCGCTCCGAATTCATCAATGGCTGCCATACTGTGGCTTACCAGAACATCCACTACCGCCTGTTGAAAAGAAGCAGCCACATCCGCCTGATCATAGCTTAATCCCTTCATCTGCAGAGCATTGAGCTCATTTAAGACCGCAGACTTAAGTCCTGAAAATGAGAAGTCATATTCATTCTCGCTTATCTTAGCCCTCGGGAAAGCATAGGCTTCAGGATTTCCCTCATAGCTTACCTTATCGATCTTCGGTCCGCCGGGATATCCGAGACCGATGACTCTGGCCACCTTGTCAAAGGCTTCCCCAGCCGCATCATCTCTGGTCCGTCCCAATATCTCATACTGACCGTAATCAACTACTCTCACAAGATGGGTATGCCCTCCGGAGACTACGAGGCTCATAAACGGCGGCTTAAGGCCCTCATGTTCTATATAATTGGCACAGATATGTCCCTCTATATGATGGACTCCGATAAGCGGCTTATCAAGCGACCATGCATAGGATTTGGCATAGGATACGCCCACAAGAAGAGCTCCCACAAGCCCCGGACCGTATGTCACGGCTATGGCATCCACTTCCCGGCTATCAACTCCCGCATCCTTAAGAGCCTTGTCAACTACCCTGTCTATCCTCTCCATATGTTTGCGGGATGCTATCTCAGGCACGACTCCCCCGTAGAGGGTATGTATGTCTATCTGAGAGGATATAATATTAGACAGCACCTCCCGTCCGTTTCGAACGACAGATGCTGCAGTTTCGTCACATGATGATTCAATTCCCAATATAAGCAAGTCTTTCATTATATTCACTTTCTTCCGGAGTACGGATCGCTGTAAGTGTAAGCGATCCGGCAGCGGTTATAATGTCATGAGTCCATCCCGCGAACGTTCCGTATAAGCATCAGCCGTCAGGCTGATCGTCCTGTATGGGCTGCCACCCGTATATCTTCCAATGGCCCGCATCATCCTTGCGTAATATGAATATATCGGTAAGAATCTGCGTACCCGAACTGGTCCTTATGTTGAAAGTTCCGTACAGGCTGGCGCATTCCCTGTTCTCTACGGTAAAATACTCCACATCCGTACTCTGAGACGTGTACATGTTCACGATCGAATAATTGTTGTTCTTGAAGGTCTTAAGCTCACTCTTTAGGTCAAGGAGGTAGTCTTCCTGACTTTTATTGGCAGCCAGATCATCATCCAGGATCTCAAGGAGCTTGATCCCTACGGCATTGACCTCATCATCCGTCAGTTCCTCATTATGAAGGACCTTTGAGAATTCCATATACTGCTTGACCACTTCCTTGGGCGTCGGCGGGTAATTGACGTCAAAATTAAGTAGCAGAAGAGACTGAGCCGGCGTAACCGTCACCTCAGTTTCCTTTCTCTCATTGTAGCTGCGGTTAGACAGATAATAGTAATAACCGACTACAAGAAGGATCAGTATTAAGATCACTACAAAACCCTTTACACCCTTGGGGCTTTTCATGATGGAATCCTTTCCCTGTGTGCAGGACAGTATTGTCTTACACATTTTTTGTATTGATAAGAGGTCTTACGCCTCATCAATCCTCTTTAATCCTCTTCAAACTTAAGCTCCGTAACTCTCCCGTCCTTAGCAACGACCGTGCTTTCGAATATCTTCTGCACTTCCTTTGCATAGGCCCTGGGATTGGGAAGCGACGGACTGTAATGAGTAAGCCACAGTTCCTTAACTTCCGCCTCAGCCGCCATCTCTGCGGCCTCATAGAAGGTCATATGCTTATGTTCCTTGGCTTTGTCGAGCTTATCCTCCTCGGCATACATCCCTTCGCATATGAACAGGTCCGACCTGTACGCATTCCTCACTATGGCATCCGTCGGCCTCGAGTCAGTACAATAGGTGACCTTAAGTCCCTTCCTTGCAGGCCCTAAGACCATATCCGGCGTATATGTCTGCCCCTCGGGAGTCGTTATGCTCTCACCCTTCTGGAGCCTGTTCCAGTATCTGACATCGATACCTGCGTCCTTTGCCCTGTTGACATCGAACTTACCGGTCCTGTCCAGCTCAAACGTATATCCGTAGCAGGTCACGTTATGACTCACCTTGTATGCATTGCACCTCAGCCCGCAGATCTCGAACTCTTCTTCATTGCCGGTCAGTTCCTTATACTCTATCTCAAACGGAAGGTCACGCGCGATTATCCGCACGGACTCAACCACCCTCTCAACGTTCCTGGGTCCTATGATGAGCAGAGGCTGTGTCCTCTCTGCATTGCCCATGGTCAGCAGCATCCCCGGCAGTCCCGATATATGATCCGCATGAAAGTGCGTGAACAATATCACATCTATGGGCTTGGGACTCCAACCGACTTCCTTGAGGGCGATCTGCGTCCCCTCTCCGCAGTCCACGAGTATACTGTGTCCGTTATATCTCATCATCATGGCCGTGAGCCATCTGTTCGGCAGGGGCATCATTCCGCCCGTCCCCAGCAGGCATATATCTATCATCTGACTTAACTCCTGTTACTCTGCTTTGATCCCCGTCTCCCTCTCGGCTTGAGACTGTCTTAAGTATTCCGGTGAAAAATCAGCCGCGCTTAAGACTTCACCCCTCGCCATATATATACTCCCCAGACGACCGACGGAAACCGCACTCTGTCTGTTCATACCCGCCGGTGCATATGAATGTTCAACGGTCAGTCTCTCTTCAATGACCTTCTCAAAGACAGGCATACCGTCACCGACAAACATCACTTTCCTGCCGGCATCCATAAGCTTTTCTATAAGTTCTTCTATTCCTATGGCACATTGGGGGAGGATTGTCCCCAATTCATAACGCGTGTTACCGATGCCGGGATCACCCGTACCTGCCCCGGTCTTAACAAACTCATATATACCGGTATAGGTCTGGTTTCTTCTGGCATCCATAATGGGACATACGAGGCCGTCATATCCGTAGCAGTTATATGCCAGACCGTCCACGGTGGGAACTGCTATCACCGGAATGTTAAGGGCGCTTGCTATGCCCTTGGCTGCGGCACCGCCTATCCTGAGTCCCGTGAAGGATCCCGGACCTGCTGCGACCGCTACGGCTCCTATCTCGCTCTTAACCGTCCCTGTAAGCCTCATGATCTCATCGATCATCGGAAGAAGAGTCTCGGAATGCGTCTTACCCGTATTGACCGTATATTCCGCCACCGCTATGTCCTTTATCTCATCTATAAGGGCAACCGATGCCGTTATCCCCGAACTGTCTATTCCCAGTATCATCGTACGTCTCCGTAAATCATCAAAACCCGCTGTCTGGCAGAGGTCTTACTCACTCTACTGTCTTATCTTAACCTTGCCGGCATCCATATGCGTTGATATTATCTCTATGACATCATATCTTAACTGGCCGAGATCTTTCTTGGGAAAGACCCATGCGGACTTAGGTCCCGTATATAACAATATGCTCTGATTGGTAGATCTGGCTCTGTACATCTCATCCCACGAAACGCTTAAGCTGTCATCCTTGCTTGTGACCGTAACCCCGTTATCATCCAGCACATAGTGCAGCGGTCTCTTATATACCGGATTGAGCTTGACCTGCTTATATGCATTGATATAGAGCATCACCGGACTGTAGAGTATCAGCAGCAGTCCGGCCGCCAGATACATGGGCTGCCTGTATGCCAGATATACTATGATAAATACGGCTCCGGCCGCCGTACCTACAATCCCGGCCGCTCCGGTATATGTATGATACATATTGTAATCATAGAGAGCAGATGCAGTCATCTGCACGTCAAATTCACATCTCATCTTCACATTCCTCAAGCACAAATGGGCATAATTACACACACTACCCTAACTTACAATTATACTGGAAACGGTGGTATTAAACAAGGATTATTTGGCTCTTGCCAAAACGGAAATGGGGCAGTATAATAGGCTCGTTGCACGGCAGGTTAGTCTGCCGATATTAACTCAGGACAGGGTGAGATTCCCGACCGGTAGTAATGGTTCGGATCCATGTTCTTGACTGATCTGGTCAAGCAGCGATCCGCTCCGAGTCTGCGAGCCGAGAGGCTGATGCGGTGAGATTCCGCAACCGACGGTACAGTCCGGATGAAAGAGGAGGATACAAATGAACACAGATCTTTTTAACACCGTAGCTGAGAACGCTATGTTCGTTCTCGAGTTTCTTGGCATTGTCGTTGCCGTTTTTCTCATAGCTTACATATGTGAAAAATACAGCAAAAAGAAGGACGCCGAAGCAGGCGTTGCAGCCGAAAGGATATTGAGCACCAAAAAGGTCGTGGTGGTCGGCATGTTCTCTGCGATCGCCACAGTCTTAATGATATTTGATTTTCCCGTACCTTTTGCACCGCCCTTCTATAAGCTTGACTTCTCGGAACTTCCCGCGATGATAGCCGGTTTCGCCTACGGCCCGGTTGCAGGCGTGATGGTCGAATTCATCAAGATCGTGGTCAAGGTCCTCATCAAGGGCACGTCGACTGCCTTTGTGGGTGAACTGGCCAACTTCGTCATAGGATGCGGACTGATCCTTCCGGCAGCCATAATCTACCGTATGCACAAGACACGCAAGACCGCCGTACTGTCATGCGTAGTCGGCACGATCGTTATAACGGTAGTCGGCACTCTCTTCAATGCCTTCTATCTGCTGCCTGCTTTCTGCAAACTCTACGGTATGCCGATGGAAGCCATAATCGAGATGGGCGCCAAGGTCAATCCTTCGATCAATTCGGTCACGACACTTGTTCTGCTTGCCGTGGCACCTTTAAACCTCATCAAGGGAGCTGTCAACAGCCTGATAACTCTCCTCGTATACAAGAGGCTTCGCGGATTGATAAAATAAGACAATATCATTCATCCGGTCAAAGGCCGGAGCATACTAAAAGCCCGCGTACGAACACGCGGGCTTTTTTTAGTCTTATGTATTTCTGCCGCTTGGGGATTATCACTGCTGATCCCGCGATCACGGCTTTATATGTCAGGACTTGGACTTAAGTTCGGCAGCATCATTATTCAGGCTGTCTACCATACTGTTGATATCCTCAACTATAGTCTGATTCTGTTCGCTTACGCTGTGTGTCTCCGTCGCATGAGCCGTAACCTCCTCGGTAATGGAAGAAATGGTCTGTATACTCTCAACTATCTCCTTATTGGCAGCGGCCAGCTCATTAAGCGCACTCTCAAGCTGCTCGGAATGCTCATTGATATTGACTACGTTATCCGCGATAGTATTGAAGCTTAACGCAGTCTCTTCGGCGCATCTGCTCTCCTCGGCACCCGTCGCAATAAGCTCGTCTATCGTGCTTATCATGGTACCTACCTGGGAAGTGATGTTCTCTATGAGACTTACGATATTATCCGTAGCTTCCGTCGTCTGACTGGCAAGGCCCGAGATCTCACTGGCTACAACCGCAAATCCTCTGCCCGCATCTCCCGCTCTGGCAGCCTCAATGGATGCATTCAGCGCAAGAAGGCTTGTCTCGGATGCCACATTGGTGATAAGATCCGTTATCGTATTCATCTTGGAAGTGGTCTCCTTGAAGATATCAAGTACAGCCGCCACGTCCTTACCGGCTCTGTCCACCTGCTCCGTATATTCTGTCATCTGAGCAATCTTCTTCTGTCCGTCGTTCACGGCCTCATTGGCTGAAGCCACATTATCAAGGATGACTCTGCTTGCCTCTTCAACATTGCTGATATGAGTCTGTATCTCTTCCGTCTTAAGAAGCTGTCTCTGTACAGCATCAGCTGATTCACCGGTCCCCGTAGAAACCTCATCCATCGAAGATACCGTCCTGTCCACGGAATCCTTAAGTCTTACCATCTCATCGCTTACAACGCCTACGGTATCCGACATACGTGCGGATATACCCAGAACTTCTTCAAGGAGAGCATTATTCTTATTCTCCTGGAGCATAAGCCTCGCTCTTCTAATCTCCTCAAACTTGATGGTCCCGTTGGATACTGCAATAAGATAGATGGTTATGAGTATCATGACGAGAACCTGTATCTCAAGGGTTGCCATAAGAGGCCCTGCATCTTCTGCCCCTGCGACCCTTATGACTGCGCTCAGCAAGTTCTCTACGCATACCACAATACCCAGAATGTACGTGATCCTCTTGTTGTTAAAAAGAGTTACTATTATCATCATCGGTATCGCATAGGTAAATACGAGATCGTTCTGTGCCGTAAAGAGCAGGAATGTATACAGAAGACCGTATCCTAAAGCCGTTATATGCAGAACGGCTTCCGAATCATTATTGGCCTTGTATACTATCCAGTTCAGCACCACCGGTCCCATCGCCAGGATGATCGTTACCGCTATATATCCGACAGTCCTCGCTCCTTTAAAAACTTCCAGCACATAAGCAAGTGACATGATCGTGCATATGGCTGTATGCGCTATCACGGCGGTTCTGTTGGCTATGGCTTTCTCCGATCTTGCCGCCAGTACTTCAAGTTCCTTGTAATCGTCCATAATCTGTGTCCCTCCTTTCACATGAAGCGCCTGATCCTTTGCCGATCCCGGCTTTTACCCGGCATTGTCTATTATATTCAATCCGCTATCATCACGTCTATGTTCCTTCCCTTATCCGCTGCTCCCGAAGCAAGCGACAGATAGAATTGTGTAAGCGTCATGCCTCTGTATGGCTGTATAAAGAACATCCCTGTCCCAAAGCTTAAAAGTCCCAGTATCAGAATGGGGATGAAGCTCAGATTAATGAAAAGATAATCAAGCATCTGTCCCTCCATCATCCTTTTACTCTCAGCCATTATCTGTCCCGTCTCATATTCCGGATGATCTATGAGCAGGAAGAATACCTGTGAATACAGCATCCTCACATATACAGTACCGATAATACCCGTCAGGACGGCTGCAATGCATACGATGAGCGGGATGATACCATTTGAGCCGCCCGCATTCCGGTTCCATGCAACAGCCCCCGCATCGGTCTGTATGATGATACCCATGGCATACATGACTCCGAATGTTATGCAGGCAAACAGCCAGAATGCCAGGCATCTTATCGCAACCTTAAACTGCAGGATGATCGCCTTATCCGGATGTCCCTTAAAACCGTCAAAGACATTCCATGCAGAGACTGCATCATTACATGAAAGCTTCATATATATGGTGAGTTCTCCAACGGTAAATACCGCACCGATTAGTCCGGTGATAAAGACGATCGCCATATAGATAACATTGCCCATTATGGTACTGCCTTCCACTACCTTATCGGTAATATAGCTTATCATGAACAAAAAAAGCCGCATGATAAAGACAGCTCCTATTACCGTGCTGTATCTGCCAAGCAACTTTTCTCTCGCAATTCCCTTATAATTTATACGCGGCGCAAAATTCACAGTATACCGTCATCCCTTCGCGTCAAAATTCATACCGGATAACAGGCCGTTATCGCGGTTTTTAAGATTCTTCATATACGGATTCTCTTCATTACCGTACTTGATCTTAGTCGTTGTTGTCCCGCCGGACACATATGTTCTTCCGCATTCAGGACAAATGGATGTATGTATGGCTACCGATGCCTGTAGAACCTTGCCGTTATTCTGGGCAGCCTTCTTATATGCATTGGATACATGCTCTCCCTCATGCGCTCTTACGGCTGCACCTGCTGCCGCCGGCGAAATATGCTGCGCCGTCTTAAACGATACATTGCCCTCATCGGAACCGTCCTGATACTTTCGCTCCTTACATGTCTCACATTGAGCAGGGGAAGACTTCTTGCCGGGCTGAACCTTGGTGGATTCACCGGGATTGACTATCGGTTTGGCTCCTTCAGCCTCTTTTGTACCCCCTAAAGGTTTAATGGCGCCGTCTATACCCGCGCCACTTCCAAAAGCCGCACCAAACGTGCCGCCCGCTGTCATTGAATTTGTTCCGTTCATCCCTGAAAGGTCTGCCGATCTGTATCCGGCAAAAGGGTCCCAGCCTACAGGTACCATAAGACCTCCTTGTCTTACTCCCAACTATCAGACAGTACTCCCGTCTATATTATAACTCATATCCTGTCCATCCTGCAATTCCGAATTTTTAAAACTGCTGAATTTATAATCAAGATCGAGTTTGCCATCCCTGGCATCATTCCACATATCATCAAAAGTCTGTCCGTAGGTCTCCACAAACATGGCATTCAATTGCTGCTTAAAAGGGCCGTCGCTGAAAAGTATCCCGATGACCAGCGCCACGATCGCCAGATCGGCCACAACGGCTATTGCTCCGCTCGTTACGGCTCCTCTTGCTTTATCATGCATATGGCCGTCCCTGTCTCTTGAAAGAAACGCAAGGATCATGGCCGTCGAGCCCAGAACTATCCCCGGGTAGATGAGCATGGTAAATATGGAGATAACGGCAATGACACCTATGATGCTCGCTGCCTTTGCAAGCGAATTCGGCATCTTCACTTCCCTGTATACCGGTCCCGTACCGCTCTCGGCGCCCTCTCCGGGGCGTCTGACATATGGAGTATTGTCGCTGTTTTCCTGCATATCGTCTTATGATCTCACAAAATGCCTGATCTCAGGCCTTTCCACCGTTACTCAGATACTTAAGATAACCGCCCATGAAAGGATCCAGCGCTCCGTCCATAACGGCATCCACATTACCGCTTTCCACTCCTGTCCTTAAGTCTTTTACGAGCTTATAGGGCTGGAATACATAGGATCTTATCTGGTTGCCCCAGCCGATCTCAGTCACTTCGCCTCTTATATCATCAAGTTTTTCCTTGTTTTCCTCCATCTTGAGCATATAGAGCTTACTCTTGAGCATCTGCATCGCTTTATCCTTGTTCATATGCTGTGAGCGCTCATTCTGGCACTGGACCACTATACCCGTAGGAAGATGGGTTATACGAATGGCTGATGATGTCTTATTGATATGCTGTCCGCCCGCTCCCGAGCTTCGATAGGTATCCACTCTGATATCATCATCATTGATCTCAACATCCAGATCTTCATCTATCTCAGGCATGACATCCAGAGATACAAAAGATGTCTGCCTCTTACCCTGTGCGTTAAACGGAGATATCCTCACCAGTCTGTGAACACCCTTCTCTGACTTAAGATATCCGTAGGCATTCTCTCCGTTGACCTGGAAAGTGACCGACTTGATGCCGGCTTCATCACCGTCCAGATAATCGAGTACTTCTATGGAATAGCCCTTCTTCTCAGCCCACCTGGTATACATACGGTACAGCATTGAAGCCCAGTCACAGCTCTCGGTACCGCCCGCACCGGCGTTTAACTTAAGGATCGCATTATTCCTGTCAAACTCGCCTGAAAGCAGTGTGCTTATGCGTATATCCTCAAGCGCCTCGATAAAGGCATCCAGTTCACTCCTTATCTCGGGAATAAGGCTCTCATCAGCTTCTTCGTAGCCCATCTCGATAAGAGTCTCTATATCCTCATACTGAGTCTTGAGCCCCTCTATCGTCTCCACGGTATCTTTCATGTTCTTAAGATCCTTCATCTTGGCATTGGAAGTATCGGGATCATCCCAGAAACCCGGAGCTTCCATCTCGCGCTCCAGTTCCTCGATCCTCTTCTTCTTATCATCCAATCCCAGAGATGCTTCGACCTCATTCAGGGGATCCTTGTATTTGGCTAATTCTCCTTTGAACTGATCTAATTCAACCATGTTTAATCCTATCCCAATCTGCCGTGGCACTGCTTATACTTCTTACCGCTTCCACAGGGACACGGATCGTTGGGATAAACCTTGCCTTCCATTCTCTTGACCGGCTGCTTGGCCACCGAATCATCCTTATTGGTACCCGTTACCTTGGCAACCTGCTCTCTCTCAACCTTCTCTTCCACTCTTACATGGCACAGAAGTCTTACGGTCTCTTCGCGTATGGCATCCGTCATGGCATCGAACATGTCATATCCGCTCATCTTATATTCCACAACGGGATCTCTCTGCCCGTATGCCTGCAATCCGATACCCTGGCGTAACTGGTCCATATCATCAATATGATCCATCCACTTACGGTCTATGGTCTTAAGCAGGATCACACGCTCTAACTCTCTTATCATCTCAGCCTGAGGGAACTCTGCCTCCTTGGACTCATAGAACTTCACGGCCTCTTCCTTGAGCTGCTGCTTAAGAGCACCCTTATTCTTGACGTTCAATCTTCCTCTGGTGATCGGCTCAAGCGGGATTATGGGCAGAAGTTCCGCATTAAGATCGCGAAGATCCCACTCATCCGGCTTGTTATCCTCGCCGATATTGTTATCTACGGTATTCTCCACGATATCCGTGAGCATCTTGTAGATAACGTCTCTCATGCTCTCACCGTCCAGTACTCTGCGGCGCTCGTTGTATATGATCTCTCTCTGTTCGTTGTTGACCCTGTCGTATTCAAGCAGGTTCTTACGGATTCCAAAGTTGTTGATCTCTATCTTCTTCTGAGCATTCTCTATGGCATTACTTAACATCTTATGCTCAATCTCCTGTCCCTCCGGGATACCCAGAGCATTGAACATATTGATGAGCCTCTCCGATCCGAATAAGCGCATCAGATCATCCTCAAGCGAGATATAGAACTTGGATTCACCGGGATCTCCCTGACGTCCGGAACGGCCTCGCAACTGATTGTCGATTCGTCTTGATTCATGACGCTCAGTACCTATGATCTTAAGACCGCCCAAGCTCTTGACCTCATCGTCTATCTTGATATCGGTACCACGGCCCGCCATATTGGTCGCAATGGTGACCTTGCCTTTGGCGCCGGCCTCAGCCACTATCTCAGCCTCCATCTCATGGAACTTGGCGTTCAATACCTTATGCTCGATACCGCGCTTACGAAGCATATTGGACAGTTCCTCGGAAGCTTCGATCGTGATGGTACCTACCAGAACGGGCTGGCCCTTCTCATGAGCTTCCGTCACTGCATCAACTATGGCCTTCAGCTTCTCTTTTCTGGTCTTATATACCGCATCCTGATGATCGATACGGATAACGGGACGGTTGGTGGGGATCACGATAACGTCCATCTCATAGATGTCCCTAAACTCTCTTTCCTCAGTCAGAGCCGTACCTGTCATACCCGCCTTTTTCTCAAACTTATTGAAGAAATTCTGGAATGTTATGGTAGCAAGAGTCTTGCTCTCTCTCTTGACCTTCACATGCTCCTTGGCCTCGATGGCCTGATGCAGACCGTCCGAATATCTTCTTCCGGGCATTATACGGCCCGTGAATTCATCCACTATGAGAACTTCGTCATCCTTGACCACATAGTCCTGATCTCTGAACATCAGATTATGAGCTCTGAGCGCAAGGATGATATTGTGCTGGATCTCAATATTCTCGGGATCAGCCAGATTGTCTATATGGAAGAACTGCTCAACCTTGGCAACACCCTGTTCCGTAAGGTTTAGGTTCTTATCCTTTTCATTGACGATAAAGTCTCCGGTCTCTTCCTGTACGACACCCATGATGATATCCATCTTGGAGAGATCCTCGACGTCATCACCTCTCTGCAGCTGTCTTGCGAGGATATCACAGGCTTCATACAGCTTGGTCGACTTACCGCTCTGACCGGATATGATCAGAGGAGTCCTGGCTTCATCGATCAGTACCGAGTCAACCTCGTCGATGATACAGTAGCTCAACTTACGCAAAACAAGCTGTTCCTTGTATATGACCATGTTGTCTCTCAGATAATCGAAGCCCAGCTCGTTATTGGTAACATATGTTATGTCACATCCGTAGGCCTGCTGCCTCTCTTCCGGTGTCATGCCGTTTAAGACGACGCCGACTCTGAGACCCAGGAATTCATGAACCTGTCCCATGAGTTCCGCATCACGCTTAGCCAGGTAATCATTGACCGTTACTATATGTACACCCTCGCCCTTGAGCGCGTTCAAATATGCCGGACAGGTGGATACCAGTGTCTTACCTTCACCGGTCTTCATCTCGGCTATACGCCCCTGATGAAGGATAATGCCGCCTATGAGCTGAACTCTGTAATGCTCTAAGCCCAGCACTCTTCTGGCCGCTTCACGTACTGTTGCGAAAGCTTCCGGCAGGATATCATCCAGAGTCTCTCCCTTTTCCAGTCTGTCCTTAAACTCCTTGGTCTTGTTCTTAAGATCCGCATCGCTTAATGCCACATACTCCGGGCGCATGGCTTCGATCTTATCGACTATTGGATATATGCGCTTCAGTTCACGTTCACTGTGTGTACCGAAGAGCTTGTCTGATAATTTGCTCATATAACTCCTTGATCAGTTATTGATAATTAATTTCTGTTTTAATATTCCTTTACTTCTTCCTCGCCGTTCATGACTCTTAAGCCGCCCTGAACCAGTGCAAGAAGCTCGTCCTCTCCGGGATATACCGTGAAAGGAGCTATCCATTCGCAGGCTTCCTTAAGTCCGTCAACGACAGCCTTATCATAAGCGATACCGCCTGTCACGACTATGGCATCCACTTTGCCCTTAAGGACTGCAGACATTGAACCGATATTCTTGCTTACCTGGAAGATAAAGGCATCTCTGGCTTCCTTTGCCTTGGCATCACCGCTATCAACCATCTTGTCTACATCACGCATATCGTTAGTTCCGAGGTAGGCATTGAATCCGCCGCCGCCCACAAACTTCTTGTAGACTTCAGCCTCGGTATACTTACCTGAGAAACACATCCTTATAAGTGCTCCTGAAGGTGCTGCACCTGCTCTCTCGGGAGAGAATGCACCGTCACCGTCGAGAGCGTTGAACACGTCGATGACCCGGCCGTTTAAGTGAGCTCCGACGGATACGCCGCCACCCATGTGTACCACGATGAGTCTTAAGCTGTCATATGACTTGTTGTTCTCCTTGGCATATCTCTTGGCAACAGCCTTCTGGTTGAGTGCATGGAACACGCTCGTACGGGGAAGTTCGGGAACGCCTGAGTATCTGGCGATATCACAGAGCTCATCAACCACAACGGGATCTACGATAAAGCTCGGAACACCGATCTCATCGCCTATCTCACGGGCAAGTATTCCGCCGAGGTTTGATGCGTGCTGGCCCTGCTTACCTATCTCGAGGTCATGCAGCAGCTCATCCGTAACCTTGTATGTGCCACCGGGTATGGGCTTTAACATTCCGCCTCTTCCTACTACCATGTTAAGAGACTTGATATCGAAGTTCTTCTCCTTAAGAAGGTTCATGATTATATCCTTACGGAAATCCTTCTGATCCACTATTGAAGCATATCTTCCGATCTCCTCGGTGGAATGACGCAGTGTCTCCTCAAACAGGAGATTCTCATCCTCAAATACACCGATCTTGGTAGATGTTGAACCCGGGTTGATTATAAGACTCTTTATACTCATATATTCTTACTTCCTTTCCTGATCCGATGACTGTCCGTCACCGCATTACCATCTTACAGACTGCTTGATACCAAAGCTGCGAGAGCTATGGAGTTGACCTTGACGTCCACGGTGTCCGACCTGGAGGTTAAGATCACGGGGGCCTTTGTTCCTGTCAGAATGTTTCCGTTTTTGCATGGAACCATATGCACAATGGCCTTGTATGTCAGATTGCCCGCATGGATATCAGGGAAAACAAGGATATCGGCATCGCCGGCCACTCTTCTGTCGAGCGCGCCCTTCTCCTCCGCAGCTTCCTTGTACAGAGCTATATCAAGCGAAAGAGGACCGTCCACAACGCAGTCGCGGATCTCACCTGCCTCATTTAAGCGTGTAAGCTCAGCGGCATCAAGGGTGCAGGGCATCTTCTCGTTAACGGTCTCCAGAGCTGCGAGTACGGCAACCTTGGGGTCGTTGACGCCGCAGGCCTTGGCCACATCGACCGTATACTCGATCATGCACTTCTTATCCTCAACCGTCGGGTAGGGCATAAAGGCAACATCCGTAAGGAATAAGAGCCTGTCGATGCCGGGGATCTCAAACACGCATACATGCGAGAGGGGCTTACCCGTACGCAGACCCACTTCCTTGTTGAGCACGCTCTTAAGGAATGTGCCTGTGGGAAGGAGACCCTTCATGTACATGTCAGCCTCGCCGTCATGGACGAACTTGACCGCCTTGAGCGAAGCCTCGACAATGTCCTTCTCATCTATCACTCTGTAGTCACCGATATTCATGCCGATCTCTGAAGCGATCTTGCCGATCTCATCCGCATCTCCGACGAGGATGGCGTCTGCAATGCCTCTCTCCTTGGCTACCTTGACGGCCTCGAGCACTGCCTTGTCCTGTGCGACCGCTACAGACAGGGTCTTCCGGCCTGCCTGTCCTACTCTTGATAATAAGTCATCAAATGATCTGCTGTTAGAATTACTCATTTCAGTCCTCCGTTATATATTTTTTATACATATTGTTCTTATACGTTGTTCACAGGGCTTTCCTGCCCGGCGATCCTGACCGGTGCATAATACCGATTTTTACCCTGAACTCTTATAATAGCACTACCGGTGCAATGAGTCAAAGTATCTCTTGCCCTTCGGGATACATGCTGAATGACCGGAGACAAGCCATCTGGCGGTCTCTGTCTGCCTTGCTCTTCCTTTACGTAATCCCGATACATTAATATATGTACAAACCCGAGTATATATTTTACCAAAATACTGCGCTTCTAACAAGCAAAATAAAGCAGGAATACGACTTTCGGACACAAAAATACATATTAAAAATCTATTAACTGTATACTTGTCTTTGAGACTTAATTCCTATATAATTAACAAGTGACGCATTATCGACGTTTATCTGTTGGTGTTATCAACCCGCAAACACGTCAAGTATGGCGAAGAATGAGGTTATATATATGGCCGGAATGGAAACAGTATCAAGATTCTGCAGAGAACTGTCTGAAGGAGACAGGTACGGGGTAGAGAACTTTAAGAAGGCTGCCGTTGGATATGCCGGGACTTACGGCATTGCCAAGCTGGCCCTTGAGACTCATCTCCATGAGGGAGCACCGTCCCGGCACAGGAGCGATACGCCGGTGGTCGTTAAGACCATGGTATTGTATGATGCCGAGGATGCGGACGGATCATACGGAGAACCGGCTGTTCAGAAGTTTATCATCGACGAAGATGACTATGCTCTATCATATACGTACCCGTATTCCGGCAGGGAATTTGACAAGGATACTCTGGAGGATATCGAACTGTTCTCCACGATCTCATATTTCTACTTCGGAAGGATAAGATTCGCCGAGATGGTCAAAAGGGGAACCATGACCCAGTATATGACCGGACTTCCCAATTCAGGCGGATATATGTTAAGAGCTACGGAGATACTCCAGGCCGGAGCTTTATTCAATTACGATTCTTATTATTTCAATATCAAGGGCTTCGGGCTTGTCAGCAAGAAGTACGGCTTTAAGCAGGGCGACGATATGATACGCCAGTACGCACGCATAGTGGCCGGATTTGCCGACAAGGATGAGATAGTTGCCCACTTAGGCGGCGACAACTTCGTCGCACTCATCAAGAAATCACACTACACTGCATTCATAAGCCAACTGCAGGATGTTACGGTCAAGGCCAGCCGCGGCGACAACGAAGTCGCTGTCAAGCTCAATTCCACGATCGGCATCTGGCATATAGACAAGGACTTTAAGGAACTCAGCGAGATCATCTCGCTTCCCGCAATAGCCATGAATGCAGCCAAGAACGTGCTTCACCAGCCCGTATGCCACGTATCGGATGATCTGTTGTTCCAGATATCCGAGCAGAAGCGGGTACTGGAGAGCTTCCCTTCTGCCATGAGGAGTCAGGAGTTTACCGTTTACTATCAGCCCAAGGTCGACTCAAGAGACAACTCCCTTGTCGGGGCGGAAGCACTGGTCAGATGGTTCCATCAGGGCGAGATCATCCCTCCTGCGGCCTTTGTTCCGGTCCTCGAGAGGGAAGGAGCCATAAGAGACCTGGATCTGTATGTACTCGAGCATTCCTGCATGGACTTGAAGAGATGGATGAACATGGGGATCAAGCCGGTCACCATTTCCGTCAATATCTCGCGCAAGGACCTCGATGACCATACCCTTCCGTACCAGATCTGTGACATAGTGGATAAGTACGAGATCGATCATAAGTACATACAGATAGAGATCACCGAGACGACCGACGAAGCCGAGCACGACATCATGATAGAATTCCTCAACCGCTTAAGCGAGATGGGCATCTCTACCGCCATCGATGATTTCGGTTCAGGGTATTCATCATTAAGTACGCTGCGAAACTTCAAGATCAATACACTCAAGATAGACCGTTCATTCATCGACAATGACGTATTCTCAAGAAATGACGAGATCATACTCTCGGATATCATCCACATGGCCACCATGCTCGGAGTGGAGGTCATCACGGAAGGCGTGGAACGCAAGGATCAGCTCGACTTTATGAACAAGGTCGGCTGCTATCTCATCCAGGGCTTCTATTATGACAAGCCGCTTCCGGTGGACGAGTTCATGCAGCGTCTCAAGGCCGGCAGATACGATAACAGATAAGACAACAGTGTTAAGGGCCGCAGAGCGGCCCTTTTTCTATGAACGGATACAGTAGTTCATCCCGTCCACGCAATCGATATGATGCTTGAGAGTCATATCAGTGAGCAGTCCCAGGAGTTCGGGTATCGACATATCCGTCTTATCACTCAGATCATAGAATATCTCACTTACGGTCTTGGGTTCATAATCAAGGACCGACATGACCGCCCTCTCCGCTGCCGTAAGGAACAGGTTCTCATGACTCTTTGATCCGCCCTTTGCATCAGCTCTGCTTCCATTCCGGTCTTTTCCGCTCTTTTGCCCGGCGTCCGTTTTTATCTGCCCTGCAGGGCTTTTGCCCGTTACCGCCTTTTGGCCCTTTCCCTTATTAATGCGCCCAAGCTCATATCTGTCCATAAACTCCCTTACAAAATCATAAGGATTGATAAGAGGATATGCTCCGTCCTTTATAAGTTCATTGCATCCGCAGCTTAAGGAATCATTGACCCTTCCGGGAAGAGCATACACATCCTTGCCCTGATCGAGCGCAAATCCCACGGTTATGAGCGTTCCGCTTCGTCTTCTTGCCTCTATGACAAGAACCGCATCGGAGAGAGCAGAGATGATCCTGTTCCTGCTTGCAAAAAATCGCGCGATCGGCTCGGTACCAGGCTCATGCTCGCTTATGACCCCGCCATTATCTAAAAGGGCCTCATACAATCTGCTGTTTTCCTTCGGATAGCAGATATCGACTCCTCCGCCCAGAACGGCAAAAGACTTTCCTCCTGCCGCCAGTGCCCCGTTCTGTGCTATTCCGTCAATACCTGTTGCCATTCCGCTTATGACCTGAATACCGGCCCCTGCTATCTCCATGGCAAATTCCCTGGCCATCTGTCTTCCGTATCCCGAGCAGTTCCTTGCTCCGATTATGGCCACACTCGGACGGTCATCATCAGGAAGACCGCCTATGCAGTATATCCTTTTAGGAGGCGAGCCGATCTCCTTTAGCCTGAGCGGATATTCCGGTTCTTCCTTGTCTAAAATGTTAATTTCTCTTTTAATTAATTCGCTGATTATCCTGTTCATAGATTCCCCCTGTAGCTTATGGCTTCCGCCAGATGCTTAAGCTCGATATCCCCGGATTCATCAAGGTCCGCTATTGTTCTCGCCACCTTCAGTATCTTATGATACGATCTGGCTGTCAGTTCCATGGAATCATATACCTTCTTCATATATTCCTTCTCCTTATCCCCCAGTGCGCAGTACTCTTCCATGGCCCCCGAGGGTATCTCACTGTTGTAGCGAAGCCCTGTCCCGACAAATCTCCTTTCCTGCATCTTAAGGGCAGTCTTTACCTTTACTGCTAGTACCGCGCTGGACATAGTGCTCATTCTCTCGCCTCTCTTAAGCTTAGCCTCATCCACTATCCTGTCGGCATCCACCCTGGATGCGGTAACAATGATATCTATCCTGTCCTTGACGGGACCGGATATCCTGCTCCTGTATCTGGTGATCATGGAATCGGAGCAGTTACACAGGTTCCTGTCGGGATAATGTCCGCAGGGACAGGGATTGGCTGCGGCCACAAGCATAAAATCCGCAGGATAAGTATATGTCTTACGTGCCCTGGATATCTGTATCTTCTTCTCTTCAAGCGGCTCCCTTAATACTTCTATGCATTCTCTGCCAAACTCCGGAAACTCATCTAAAAACAGTATCCCCTTATGGCTTAAGGACATGATGCCCGGTCTCGGATATACGCCCCCGCCTGCAAGCGAATTGACCGTGGTCGTATGGTGCGGACTCATAAAAGGTCTCTCGGTTATATAAGGCCTGTCCTCACTCAGCATCCCGGAGATGCTGTATATGGTCGACACTTCGAGGCTCTCTGCCGTATCCAGAGGCTGCATGATGGATGGAAGCCGTCTGGCTATCATCGTCTTGCCGGCACCCGGAGGACCCATGATCAGCATGTGATGGAAGCCCGCCGCTGCTACGGTCGCCGCCCTTATACATGCCTCCTGGCCAATAATATCCGCATAATCCGGTTTTTTTACCGAAACGGCCTGAGTTGTGCAATCCCTGTCAGGCCTGAAGATATGCTCTTTAAGGATCTCTTCATTACACATCAGTTCTATCGCTTCAACAAGCGTCGCGACCGCTATGATCTCTATCCCCTCCACATAAGCCGCTTCCTTAGCATTGTCGATCGGGACCATGCACCGCCTGAATCCGCTCTCCTTTGCCTTTATGACTATGGGCAGCACTCCGCTTACAGACTTGATATCCCCCATAAGCCCCAGTTCCCCTATTATCAGGATATCCTTACATGCTTCCCCGGTGATCTGACCGAGAGATACCATTATCCCTATGGCTATCGGAAGGTCAAAGGCCGTTCCTGACTTGCCGATGTCCGCAGGAGAGATGTTGACGGTTATCTTAACCGGCGGCAGCTCGATCCCGCAGTTCTTAAGCGCCACCATCACCCTCTCTCTTGCTTCCTTTACTTCGCCTGACAGTTTTCCCACCATATCAAATCCGGGCAGTCCTTTGGTAACGTCCACTTCCACTTCGGCAACAAAGCAGGACATACCGTTAAGCGCGCCGGCACATACAGAAGAATACATAATAATCCCTCCATTTCATCCGTATATATTCATTAAGTTGGGAAAATAAGTGAAAAAAGAAAATAAATAAGTGGTATTAAGATAGCATACACGCTCTGTGTTGTCAACAGCAAAAAAGGACCCGTCTCCATGACTGCCGCAGCCTCAATTCGGTACCGCCGCCGCCGAACACCAATGCCGAACTGCAGCTGACGCAGCAAAAAAAGGACCGGCATAATGCCGGTCCTTAAATATCATATCAACTAGAACAGCTTGTTCTCCATCGCATCGGGGTCCACCGCAAACTGTACGGCGGTCTCCTTGCTGATCTTATTGGCAAAGTATATCTGCTGGATGCAGTCATCCATCGTGATCATACCCATCTTACGGTTGGTCTGCATTACGCTGGTGAGCTGATGCGACTTACCTTCTCTTATAAGGTTCTTAACCGCATTGGTCGTATGAAGAACCTCGAATGCCGCTACACGGCCCTTGCCATCAGCTGTGGGCATAAGCTGCTGAGAGATAACGGCTTCAAGCACGTTGGCTAACTGAACTCTTATCTGCTGCTGCTGATGAGGAGGGAAAACGTCGATGACACGGTCCACGGTGCTGGCTGCGCCTATGGTATGAAGTGTCGACAGTACGAGGTGGCCCGTCTCGGCCGCGGTAATCGCAACCGATATGGTCTCAAAGTCTCTCATCTCACCGACAAGGATAACATCGGGATCTTCTCGGAGGGCTGCCCTTAATGCATTGGCATAAGACTGGCTGTCCAATCCGATCTCTCGCTGATTGACTATGGACATATCATGTCTGTGCAGATACTCTATGGGATCCTCAAGGGTGATGACATGTGCATCCCTTAAGTGATTGATCCTGTCGATTATGGCCGCCAGGGTCGTAGACTTACCTGAACCCGTGGGACCCGTTACGAGGATAAGACCTCTCTTACGGTTATACAGATCGATAACAGATTCCGGCACGCCCAGTGACTCGGGAGACGGTACATCAGAGCTCACAAGTCTGAGAGCCATGGCACAAGTACCACGCTGTCTGAAAGCATTCACACGGTAACGGCCGAGTTCCGGAAGTGAATATGAGAAGTCATGCTCACCCTTCTCCGTAAACTTCTGGATCTGCTGATCATTCATGATGCTGTAGAGCAATTCCTTGGTATCGTCCGGCATCAGCCTGTCATATTCCATGGCCAGCAATCTTCCGTTGACACGCATCTTAGGCGGCACACCAACGGTGATATGCACATCCGATGCTCCTGCTTCCACTGCAACCCTAAGCACCTGTTCGATAGTAAAATTAGCCATTCTATCTATACCTGCCCTTCAAAAGAATAATATAGCAAAAAACCGCGTGATGACGGTCACGCGGTCAGAATTCATAATACTTAGTCCTGTTATGCCATCTTATTAACAGCATTACTCAGACGCGATACCTTCCTTGATGAAGTATTCTTGTGATATACTCCCTTGGAAGTAGCCTTGTCTATAGTAGCTGTGGCCTCGACTAATGCAGCTGCGGCAGCTTCCTTATCGCCGGCTTCAATTGCGTTATATACCTTCTTAACAGAAGTCTTAACACCTGACTTGATAGCCTTATTGCGCTCCGCATTGGCATTCGATACTAAGATTCTCTTCTTAGCGGATTTGATATTAGCCAAGTTTTCCACCTCCTAACAAAATTCAGTCTTGATCTGCGCCGGCAATCCGGACACGGACGTTTTGCCACACGCAAATGTTATTGTATGTCACAAAACTCCATAAGTCAATAGGAAATTTGGTTATCTTGGTGTTTTCTCGCTGTATACTCCCTACCCGCTCGTGTAACCCACTATCATTAACAATATTACCACTTTTATATGGTATCAGTCCAGCAAAAAGTTAGATAATACGACATTACTTACATCGATACCCCTGTCAGTCAACGCGATCCGGTCACCCGTACGCTCTAAAAGCCCGTCACTTTGGGCTTTTTCAAGCACTCTTCCGTACACATCAAAGATATCCCTGCCAAACCTCTCAGTAAACGTTCCGATACCGATCCCTTCCATCCGCCTGAGCCCTAAGAACATATACTCTTCCATCTTATCCTTAAGACTCAGCTCATCTATCTCCTCATGCAGTGTCCCGTCCTTGTAAAAAGCGGCCGCGTCTGAGTATGCTCCTGTTCCGGCATCATCTCCCCCTCCGGGGCGAACACCGCTCACTTCGCCATACAGCCTTAAGTATCTGTCGATATCCGCAGGATTCTTATATCTTATCCCGTATATATATGAAGAAGCACCGAGCCCGAGACCTATATAATGCCCGCCGGTCCAATATACGTTATTATGTCTGCACTCATATCCGGGTTTTGAATAATTGGATATCTCATATCTGTGATACCCTGCCTTTTCCAATATCTCCCGGGTCAGATAATACATCCTGCGTTCATCCTCCTCATTCGGAAGCGGCGGAAAGTCATTAAGATTTTCCGCAGGATCCGCATACGCGGCTTTGTCTTTCTCCGTCGCATTGCGTTCCATCATGATATCATCCGGTCGACAGACCTTTCCCGTACAAGCCGAGGTGACACTTCTGTCATAAGCGTAAAGATCATGGAATTTAGTGCCTTCTTCGATTATCAGACTGTAGGCCGATATGTGCTCCGGGTCACTGTTGACTACTTCGGTCAAGGTTTTTCCGTAACTTTCGACCGTCTGGCCGGGTATAGCGCTAATTATATCTACATTTAAGTTTTTAAAACCTGCCCGTCGCGCTGCATTATATGTGATTTTGAATTGCTCATGATCATGTATTCTGCCCAATATCTTAAGCTCTCTGTCGTCGGCGGACTGAAGTCCAATGCTTAATCTGTTGATGCCGATGTCCCGATACGAGCGCAGTTTGTCTTCATCGGCTGTGCCCGGATTACATTCGAGGCTTATCTCCGCCCCGTCTGTCACCCGGAAGCCGTCGGATATCGACCTCATTATCCTGTTCAGTTCATCAGGAGTAAGCAGAGACGGTGTCCCTCCGCCGAAGAAGATGGTGTATACGTCCTTCCTATCGGCCGGGAGTACCTCAGAATACAGTCTTATCTCATTACATAAGGCCGCGGCATACCGTTCTCTCAGATCTTCAGGTGCACTGAAGGAGAGAAAATCACAGTAATTGCATTTTTTTATACAGAAAGGTATATGTATGTATATCGAAAGCATGATCTGAAACCTTAGAAAGCCGAAAGCATATATAGTGCATAAGCGGGTAGTTTTTTTGCGTCGGTACTTAGGCGATGTCCTTTATCGCCTTATGTACCGCTACGCAAAAACTCTAGCGAGAGCGTGCCCGCATTGCACTTATATATGCTTTCGGACTTGTGAATCATTCTGAATCCAGCTTGAGTACAGACATGAAGGCCTTCTGCGGGATCTCGACATTACCGATCTGTCGCATGCGCTTCTTGCCTTCCTTCTGTTTCTCAAGTAGCTTCTTCTTACGGGTGATGTCACCGCCATAGCACTTGGCCAGCACATCCTTACGCATGGCCTTTACGGTCTCACGGGCGATGATCTTGCCGCCAACGGCTGCCTGTATGGGGATCTCGAACAGATGCCTCGGGATCTCATCCTTGAGTTTTTCGCACATCTTACGCCCTCTCTCATAGGCGCTGTCTGCATGTACGATGAACGACAGGGCATCCACTTCCTCCCTGTTTATAAGAATATCGAGCTTGCATAACGAACTCTTCTCATATCCCTTAAGCTCATAATCAAATGAAGCATAACCCCTTGAGCGGCTCTTAAGAGCGTCAAAGAAGTCATATATTATCTCATTAAGGGGCAGATCGTACTTAAGAAGCACTCTGTTGGCTTCTATATATTCCATCCCGGTCTGCCTGCCGCGTCTCTCCTGACACAGTCCCATTATAGCCCCGAGATACTCGCTCGTTAACATGATCTCGGCCGCCACGATCGGTTCCTCCATATAGTCTATCTCCGAAGGATCGGGCATATTCGTGGGATTTGTGAGCTCGATCATCTCACCGTTTGTCTTCCATATATGATATATTACGCCCGGAGCGGTCGTCACAAGATCCAGATTGTATTCTCTCTCAAGCCTCTCCTGTACTATCTCAAGATGAAGGAGCCCGAGGAATCCGCATCTGAAGCCGAATCCGAGTGCCACAGATGTCTCCGGCTCATAGTTAAGCGACGCATCATTCAGCTTAAGCTTTTCAAGTGCATCCCGAAGATCAGGATACTTGGCCCCGTCCGCCGGATACATTCCGCAATATACCATGGACTGAACCTTCTTATATCCCGGAAGCGCTTCTGCACAGGGATTGTCATCATCAGTCACCGTATCACCAACGGCAGTATCCTGCACATTCTTGATGGATGCGGTTATATAGCCGACCATCCCGGCCGACAGCTCATCACCCGGGATAAACTGTCCCGCTCCGAATGTACCTACCTCCACGACTTCAGCCGTGGCTCCGGTAGCCATCATCCTTATATGCGTGCCCTTGCGCACCCTGCCATCCATAAGCCTGCAGAATATGATTACTCCTCTGTAGGAATCATATAACGAGTCAAAGATAAGCGCCTTAAGAGGAGCATCTGCATCTCCCTTAGGTGCCGGAATGCGCTCAACTATCCGCTCGAGCACGTCTTCTATGCCTATACCGTTCTTGGCACTTATAAGCGGAGCATCGGATGCCTCAATACCTATCACATCCTCTATCTCCTCTATGACTCTCTGGGGTTCTGCGCTGGGCAGATCGATCTTGTTGATAACAGGGAATACCTCGAGGTCGTGATCCAGCGCCAGATACACATTGGCCAGAGTCTGCGCCTCTATGCCCTGCGCCGCATCCACGACGAGTATCGCTCCGTCACATGCCGCAAGCGACCTGCTGACCTCATAGTTAAAGTCCACATGTCCCGGTGTGTCTATGAGATTGAAGACATATTCCTGTCCGTTCTTAGCCTTATACACGGTCCTCACCGTCTGAGCCTTGATAGTTATGCCTCGTTCTCTCTCGATATCCATATTATCAAGGACCTGCTCCTGCATCTCCCTCTCGGTAAGCAATCCCGTCTTCTCGATTATCCTGTCGGCCAGGGTACTCTTGCCGTGGTCAATATGTGCCACGATGCAGAAGTTCCTTATATTTTCCTGATTCATATCACTCATCCGTTTCCTGTAAAAATTTGGGCGTTTAAGTTTTTTTATCTTGATCCCCCGCCGCCGCCATGACTTCCGCCTCCGCCTACGCCACCGGAGCCTGAGCTTCTCTCGATCTTACGCTTGGTCACCGTCTTATGGGTGAATGTATCCGACTTATGGGTAAACTTTGCCTGTCCCTCATCAAGGTAAGTCATCTCGTTAACCGTGACATCACCAAGCTTACTGCGCCAGTTAAGGAATATATATATGATCGCGATCACCAGAGCCACTATTAAAACAATACCCATGGAATATGGCGGAGCAAGCACTCCCCCTTTTTTATATATCCCCTCTGCCAGCTTGGAATATACATAGTACGGATCATCACCATCACTAAGGTCATATAAGTCTTGCTTTATATCTGTGACATCATCATCGGATATCCTGTTTCTGATGTCTCCGGTCGTGGACAGCCAGAAATGAACACCACCGTCTCCGCCGCGGCTCCAGTTATCTATGAACACTATCGCCGAACCGCCCGCAAAGTCATATCCCATACTATTATCCTCAGAGAAACGATCGGCCATACTCTTGACTGAATCTAGATAAGCGTTCGATGGATCATCGATTGTCATAAATACTATATCCGCACGACATTCATCCTCGATCTCTATTAATCGTTCAGACAGAGCACGTTCTTCAGAATCGGTCATCTTATCAGCATAATCAAATACGGTGTTTGTATAATCCCATTTGGTATTGTGCCTCTCAACATCAGCCTGCGTCGACTTTGCGACAAAGTATGCTGTCAGCGAGACAATCGTGATAACGGCCGCTATTATAAATGGTATCCTAAAATACTTAAAATACGTTTTCATTTTTCCTCCCCTAGAAAGCCGCCAGAAGCAGTCTTATCATCGCTCCCACCAGTGTTACAAGTCCGAATACGGTAGTCCCGTACAGCACAACCTTGCCCTTGGCTACCGGTGTCTTGCCCACAACCTTGCCGGTCTGGCCGTTGACATGGAACTTGTAATCTTCATTCTGATATCTGAATATGTATTCCCACACCGGAAGAAGCGCATATTTAACTCCAATCTTGTCAGCCGCAATATTCATGCTCTGCTTTCTCACGGTCGTATAGCCGGAAATACTGTCATTAATAAGCGCCTCCACAGCCTGCTCTATCTTCTTTTTGGCTCTGGGCGCCAGTTCTTCTTCGGATCTGTTGTATTTCTCGCCTAAGAATCCGGACATGTACTTATCCTGGAAGTTCTCAAGCCCCTCGTAAGCATAGGGCTCCAGAAGATCCATATACTGATCATCCATATAATCCGAAGCGTCCACGGGTACTTTATCAAAGCCGGCATCCATGTCTCTTCGTATGTCATAATAGGAGGTCTCGGTATACTCATAATCACCGGTCGTCCAGCTTCTGACCTTGGTTCCCACGCCGTAATAGTCCGTCCTGGTATCATAGTCATACATGAAGAAAGGGACGTAAGTGCCCTCGATTTTACTGACCGATGCATAATTAAGGAATCCGGTGGGAGTGAACACCCTGCGTCCGAATTCAGACCTCAGAGCATCCACGGCCTTGTTCCTGCTGACTCTGAAGGGAAGTATCAGATCGGGTTCATATGTTCCCTGCACACGCTCGTCCAATATCACATACGTGCCGCAGTTGGGGCACCTGGTGGCAGATGTATGCTCAAGCACGACGCTGTCCATCGGAGCGCCGCAGCTGACACAGGTCACCATGGATTCGCTGCTTACTATCTTCTCCTCCGTATCCAGTCCCTCGCAGTGAGGACAGCACATTGTGCCCTTGTCGGGATCATATACTATATTGCCTCCGCAGTTTTTACACTTAAAGATCATAACTACTCCTCTCTGTCAGAGATCACATTCTCTCAGGTGCCTCAAATCCCAGCATGTCGATACAGACACTCAACACCTTCTTTGTCAGAGCAAGAAGCACTATATACCCCTTCTTCCTGTCTTCATCAGGCTCCGTCAGTATCTTAACATCGTGATAAAAGCCGTTAAAGGCGTTGGCCAGGCCGTATATATATGCGCAGATCCTGTGAGGAGCCACGTCGGTATAAGCCCCTTCTATCGTCTGTGCAAATCCCGTCAGTTCCATCATAAGGCTCTTCTGCGAAGGAGTCTGCGGTGCGATGAACTCCGCCGCCTTACCCTCGATATCGGGTATCACTCCGCCTGCCTCTGAATACTTATCGAGTATGCTCTTGATGCGGACAATCGTATATAGGATGTACGGACCGGTATTGCCTTCACTCGATGTGAACTTGTCAACATCAAAGATATAGTCCTTTGATGCCTGATTGGAGAGATCGCCGTACTTGATGGCCGCAAGGCCCACTATCCGGCTGATCTTAAGAGCCTCATCCTCGCTGATATCCCTGTTCTCCGTGATCCTCGAGTACATCCTGTCGTTGATGTCCTTGATGAGGTACTCAAGGCGCATAACTCCGCCGTCCCTTGTCTTAAACGGCTTACCGTCCTTACCGTTGACGGTACCGAATCCTATATGTATGAGTTCCTTATCCTCTCCGATAAGTTTGGTCTTCCTTGCACATCTGAACACCTGCTCAAAGTAGAGGTTCTGCCTCTTATCCGTCAGATAGACCATTCTGTCGGGATCGTACTTCTTAACCCTGTCCATGATCGTGGCCAGATCCGTCGTATTATACAGAGAAGCCCCGTCAGACTTAAGAATCATACAGGGAGGCATCTCCTTGTTATCCGTCTCTTCCTTTACATCCACGACCAATGCGCCTTCGCTCACCCTGGTATAACCGCCATCCTTAAGATACTCGACCATCCCGGGGATCAGATCGTGAACATCGCTCTCTCCCTTCCACAGATCGAACTCCACGTTGAGGGCATCATAATTACGCTTAAGGTCGGTCTTGGATACGTTCATTATATGCTGCCACAATGCTCTGTAGCCGCGTACACCGCTCTGAAGCTTGGCCGTTGCCTCCATTGCACGTTTCTTATATTCTTCGTCTTCCTTACTCTTGCCTGAAGCCGTGGGATATATCTCCTCAAGCTCGCTTATGGTAAAAGGAGCCTCACTCGGATACTCTCCCTCGAAGGATTCATCAAAATAGGGCAGATCAGGCTTACGCTCCTTAAGTTCGGTGATCACAAGACCCATCTGAAGCCCCCAGTCTCCAAGATGGACATCTCCTATGGTCTCATGTCCCATAAACTTCGATATGCGCTTGACGCTCTCGCCTATGACCGCACTTCTTAAGTGACCGACATGAAGAGGCTTGGCCACGTTGGCTCCGCCGTAATCCACGATCACCGTCTGCTTCTTACGGGTCTCTACACCCAGCTTGCCGTCGGGACATGCCGTCATCTGTGAGAGATAGTCCGCAAGCCATTCACCGCGGACGTTAATGTTGAGGAATCCGGGATTGACAGCCTCGACACTCTCTATCACCTTATTGTCCGCAAGAGACGCTGCGACCTCAGTGGCGATCTGTATCGGAGCCTTGTGATATTGCTTGGCTCCGGCCATCGCGCCGTTACACTGGTACTCGCAGAGATCCGGTCTGTTGGATACAGTGACCTGTCCAAGGTCCGGATCATATCCACAATTCTTAAATGCCAACTTAACTTCTTCTCCGATTAATTCTGTTACGTTCTTCAAAAAAACCTCCGTTCACGAAGCTGTCACAACCTGGTCCTTACCGTGAGTCTTGCCGTAGTATAATCTCTTATCGGCCGCCTCTATGACTGTCCTCAGCTGTGCTCCGTATCTGTATTCCGCCACTCCGGCAGTAAGGGTCACATTAAATGTTCCGCCCTTTTTATCTGAAAAATCCGTAGTCTTAAGCCTCTCCAATATCCTCTCTGCCACATGCTGGACCTCGGTACGCGGACCTTTGGCAAAGAGCAGGAATTCCTCCCCGCCCCAACGGCAGGAATAGTCTCCTTTTCTGAGCTCTTCCTTTATGATCTCCGCAAGCCTTACAAGTACTTCGTCCCCCACATCATGCCCGTATGTATCGTTGACCTTCTTAAAATCATCGATATCCATCATTACGATACTGAACACATCGACTCTCTCCATTGTCTCGATCGCCTGGTCAACGGCGCTTGTAAGACTTCGCCTGTTCCACAGCTTAGTCAGGGGATCGTGGCTTGCATCTTCGGTCAGCTTGACATTCTCGTTTTCCAAAAGCCCGGACATATATTCGGACTCAAGAGCAAAAAGCAGTGAAAAACTCAGCTGTAAGAGGAAAGCGATGAATATGTTGAAGTATCTGATACCGATCTTAAATCCTTCGTATGCCGATGTGTCATATGAGAACAGGACACGCGGCTGGATCATGTTCACCAGAAGATATCCCGCTATGACAAAAGTAGACAGGATGGCGGCAAATCTTATCTTGCCCGATCTGTCAGTACCTCCGCGGGTCAGGTAGAAAGCCATGGGGATAAGGGCGACCGTATACAGCATAAATCCGTAGTCCATCCCCAACAGGCAGGTAGCCAGTGCGGCGTGCACCTCGATCTCAGTGAAAAGGATGAGCAGGATGATCCTGAACTTACCCTTTGCCGCTAACGAAAGCCCCATATATGTATATCCCGCAACGATACACACATTGTAATAGAAGAGAACATCTGCATGTATCACATACATGCAGAAGGCAAATACAAAATGTATCACCGCCGCTCCCAGGCATAATATCCTGTACTTCGGCTCATCTTCCACCAATCTTTTGCCTTCCAGTACCTGCCTGACGGCATGATAGGATCTGACAAATCTGTTCATTGCAAAGCTGCCTCCGTTTAAACTGCACTCAATCATAATTGTATAACTTTTCAGGCCCAATTTCCACTAAAACAGGCATAAAATATTCCTTATTTTATGACAAATATGATAAAATCACAGTTATGAACAGGACGGATCACAACAGAGAGTTTAACCTTATCATTGAAAAACTGAAGGCATCCGGGACAGCAGCAGCTCCCGGATCTCTTCCCCCCGGTGCGACCACATCAGATAACGGAAGGCCGCGTCTGCTCCTCCACGCCTGCTGTGCACCCTGTGCCAGCATATGCATGGACAGAGTCAGGGATCACTTTGATACAACAGTCTATTTCTTTAATCCTAATATAACAATTGGCGAAGAATACGAGCACAGAGTCTCAGAGCTGAAGCGCCTTATAGACATATATAACGGGATGGACGACAGAGGCAGGCTCGGGTTGATCGAGGGGGAATACAACCCCGAAAGCTTCTTTGAAATGGCAAAAGGCTATGAGGACTGCCCGGAAAGAGGGGCCAGATGCCACCTGTGCTACGAACTGCGGCTCAGGGCAACGATGAATGCAGCCCTCGCTGGCGGATTCGATTACTTCGCCACGACTCTGACCTTAAGCCCTCTTAAGGATGCCGGAGTACTCAACGGGATCGGTTACCGTCTGGCAGATGAGGCGGACGGCAGGATACTGTGGCTTCCCTCTGACTTCAAAAAAGAGGACGGATACAAAAAGAGCATTGAATTGTCCGCCAAATACGGTCTCTACAGGCAAAACTACTGCGGATGCGTCTATTCAAGAGAGCAGAATAAAGCTGCGGACCGGAGCAGATAATTACCGGAACAGATGATCATAAGAACGGAGAACGATATGAACAAGATCTACGAAACAGACAGTTATATGAAGGAATGTGATACGGTCATAACCGGCTATGCCTCCACGGCTGACGGCCATTTCATCACGATAAGGGACAGCATTTTCTTCCCCGAGGAGGGAGGACAGTATGCCGATACCGGGCGGATAGAACTCGGCGGTTATGAGCTGGTCGTTCTCGATGGTCAGATCATAAGCGAAAAACACGTTGACATAACAAAAAATAACACTTCTGATCTTTCGTCTCTTTCTATCGGCATCTGGTATAAGATTGACTGGTCTGAATCATGCAAGGAATCCTGCAGTGAATTACCTCCGTTATCTGACATACTTGTCATAAATTCCGAAATTCATTGTATTTTGGACTATAACAAGCGTTACGACAGAATGCAGAATCATACAGGCGAGCATATATTGACCGGAACGGTCCATGCTGACTATGGCTACAACAACGTAGGATTTCATTTAAGCGACGAAAATTATGTCACCCTGGATCTGGATGGTCCCCTTACATATGCAGAAATCATGGAAGAAGAGCGAAAAGCCAATGAAGTCATATATGGAAATTACCCTGTTAAGGCCTCATTTCCGGATAAGGAAGAACTGAAGGATATTGAGTACAGAAGTAAGATAGAGATAGACGGTCAGGTCAGACTCATTACGATAGGTGATGATGAGCGGACGGTCGACGTATGTGCCTGCTGTGCGCCTCACGTAGCCCGGACGGGAGAAGTGGGTATCATCAAGGTCATATCCATAGTCAACTGGAAGAGCGGAGTCCGTATAGGCATATTATGCGGAAGGAGGGCACTTGAATATATCAACCACAGGCAGGATATCATCATGGGTCTTACGGATATCATGACCACAAGTGAGGACAACCTGATATCCATGGCCAAGAACCGTCTGGATGAGATAAAAGATCTTAAAGCCAGACTGTCCGGTGCATTGGAGGCGGATATAGTCTCAAGGATAGAAGCAGGGGACCCCGATATTGAGCGGACTCACCTGGTATTTGTAGGCTCTGACTTCCCTGCAGCCTCTATGAAGAACATCTACAATGTGCTTAAGGCAAAGTATTCGGGATATACCGGCATATTCGCAGGAGATGATGCTGAGGGCTACAGATACAATGCAGGAGCCCGTGATATCTCATCCAAGGCCCTTATCCCCATATTATCAAAAGCCGGAGCCAAGGGCGGAGGCAATGATGAGATGATACAGGGGCGCATAGGCTCCGACAGGGCGGCCATAGAGAAGCTGTTTTGTTCGTTCCGGGCCGTATGACAGTAACGGGAGCAGGTGTCCCGATCGCCTTTGTTTTTCATAAAACGGCATATAGCCTTAGTTTTTCACAAAACCGCATATATATATTGATAAAAAAGGCTGCAGCTTAAATGCTGCAGCCTTATATCATGTCCTTATTCTTAAACCAAACTTACTGCTGTTCGCTTACTATTCGGTCTTCTTCTCTCCTGCCTTGGGGATCATCACGAAGCAGATTATGAGAGCTATCACATAGAGCGCACCGGTCACATAGAGAACTGTCTGGTAACCGACGGGATTAACGCTTGCCGTCTTGCCGTTTGATAAAGTGATCTCCTCAAATGTTCCCACATGATTGACTATATATGTAGCCATCTGATTACCGGTAAGTCCTGCTATGGCCCAAGCCGATAAGCACATTCCGTGAACCGCAGAGATCGACTTCATACCGAAATGATCGGATAAGAGCGTCGGAACATTGGAGAAGCCTCCGCCGTATCCTGCATTGACCACTATCAGAAGACCGATACAGAGCCATGCGATCTTATTGTTGATGCCCTGCGTGATGATCGTGGCACCCGTGAAAGCTATGGATAAGATGAATATGATCTTATATATCGTATTTCTGTCCTTAAAAGTATCTGCCCATGCAGAGAAGCCGAGACGACCTGCCGCATTGGCAATGGCTGTTACCGTACCGAGCAAAGCGGCAGTAGCTACAGAAAGACCTACCGTATTGAATATCTGCTTCTCCTGAGAGATAAGTGCAAGTCCGCAGGTGATGTTGATATAGAACATCAGCCAGATACCGATGAATGTCTTATTGGAGAATGATGTCTTGAAGTTCTTACCGAGTGTTGAGAAGAACTCCTTGATACCGCCCTCTGCGTGCTGCTCAACCCAGTCTGAAGGCTTACGCAGCAGGAGATGTCCGACGAACATCATTACGCAGTATACACCGCCCATGATAAAGAACATCGGAGCCGGGTTATTGTCAAACGCATTAAGAATACTCTGCATTATGGGTGTTGCTATGGCCTTGGCCGCACCGAAGCCGGCAACCGCAAGTCCCGTAGCCAGTCCCTTCTTATCCTTAAACCACAGCATCAGGGTCTTGACCGGTGACAGATATCCCGTTCCGAGACCGATACCCATGATACAGCCGTAGAATAAGAAGATAAGCGGAAGCGATCTTATCATGATCGCAAATCCGGTTCCTACCATACCGGCCGTAAAGCAGATGGTCGCTATGAGCGAAGAACGATGTATATCCTTCTCGACCACATCTCCGAGGAATGCCGCTGACATGCCTAAGAAGAAGATGGCCAGTGAGAAAGCCCAGCCGACAGCGCTCTTATCCGCTCCCACATATTCAGCTATCTCTCCGCTGAATGTAGACCAACAGTATACGGTACCGATACTGCAATGTAAGAGCAATGCGGGGATCGCTCCTCTGATCCATTTGTTTTCCATAATGTTACCAACCTTTCGTACCTTTATAATGTCTTGCTTTATATGAATTATGTTAACCGGCGCCTTAAGCAGACGCCTCACATACTCACTTACATGAAGTATTTAACGCCGCTCTCGAAGATCTTAATATCCTGCTCTCCGTAGATATTTACGGCAACGCCCTTATCTCTTCTCTCAGAGTGCGCCATCTTGCCCAGTATCCTGCCGTCCTGCGACGTGATACCCTCAATGGCCATATATGAGCCGTTAATATTGTATTCCTCATCCATCGACACATTGCCCTCGGGATCGGAATAAACCGTAGCCACCTGACCGTTGGCGATCAGCCTGTCAAGCCACTCCTTCGGAGCCACGAATCTGCCCTCACCGTGTGATGCGGGATTGACATATACTGATCCGAGCTCTGCACCTGCAAGCCAGGGCGACTTGTTCGATACCACCTTGGTATATACCATCTTAGATATATGACGATTGATCGTATTGAACGTAAGAGTCGGTGAATCCGAAGTCTGTCCCGTAATGGCACCGTTAGGCACAAGGCCCAGCTTGATGAGTGCCTGGAATCCGTTACATATACCCAGGATAAGTCCGTCTCTCTCATTGAGCAGTCGCATAACGGCATCCTTTACCGCAGCATTGGAGAATGCCGCAGCGAAGAACTTGGCAGATCCGTCAGGTTCGTCTCCGGCTGAGAAACCGCCGGGGAACATGATGATCTGAGAATTGTCTATGGCACGTACATATTCTTCGAACGATGCTCTTATATCGGAAGAAGTCATATTCTTAAACACAACATCCCTAACATTGGCACCGGCTCTCTCAAATGCACGTCTTGAATCATATTCACAGTTGGTCCCGGGGAATACCGGAATGAATACATTGGGCTTGGCCACCTTGTTCTTACATATGTAAATATCACCCTTTGCATCATACAAAGGCATATTGACCGGTTCGGTCGACGACGTCGATTTATAAGGGAATACCTTATCCAAAGGCTTCTTCCATGCCGCAAGTGCATCATCAAGGCTTATCCCTACATCATTAAAGATTATGGCCTTCTCATCCGTGACCGTTCCCACAAGCTCGTACTCACCGTCGATCTCATGGAGCCTGTCAGCCTTGACTTCAACGATTATATCTCCGGTTCTGTCGACAAAGAGTTCTTCAAGTTCAATACCTGATTCGATCTTCACGCCGAGCATGTTACCGAATGCCATCTTGGCCAGGCCGGCCATGGTACCGTATCTGTCCAGAGTGTATGCAGATACGATGACACCGCTTCTCATGAGGGAAGTGATCTCATCATACATCTCCTGTACTCTCTCATATACGGGTATCTGATAATCGTCCTTCTCTATCTCGAATCTTATGAGCTTATTGCCTGAAGCCTTAAGTTCCGGTGTGATAACACTGGTTATCTTATCCACATCCACGGCAAATGACACGAGTGTGGGCGGAACATCTATATCATTGAATGTTCCTGACATACTGTCCTTACCGCCGATCGAAGGAAGTCCGAATCCCACCTGGGCATCAAATGCACCGAGCAGTGCCGCAAACGGAGCGCCCCACCTTGTCGCGTCTTCCGTCATCCTCTTGAAGTACTCCTGGAACGTGAACCTGATCCTGCCGTATTCACCGCCCGAGCATACTATCTTGGACATTGATGAAACTATGGCATATATCGCTCCGTGATAAGGGCTCCAGCTCGAGATATAGGGATCGAAGCCGTAACTCATCATCGTCACGGTATCCGTGGTTCCCTTAAGAGCAGGGAGCTTGGCGATCATCGCCTGAGTCTCGGTCAGCTGGGTCTTCCCGCCGTACGGCATATATACGCTTCCGGCACCGATCGAAGCATCAAATCTCTCGACCAGTCCCTTCTGAGAACATACATTAAGATCTGACAGTGTGTCCATAACGGCAGATACCGGATCGCCTGCCTCTATATCGGATGCAACCTTCTCTATAGCCACCTTGCCTGCGGGACATCCGTCCTTTGAAGGCATCGGAACTTCCACGTCAGTCTCCTGGTGCGCTCCGTTGGTATCAAGGAATGCACGGCTTAAGTTGACGATCTCCCTGCCTCTCCATGTAAGGACAAGCCTCGGCTCTTCAGTCACTACGGCCACTACCGTTGCCTCCAGGTTCTCCTCTGACGCATAGCCCAGGAAAGTATCCACATCAGCCGGATCCACGACAACTGCCATACGCTCCTGACTTTCGGATATCGCAAGTTCCGTACCGTCAAGGCCTGCATATTTCTTGGGTACCTTATCAAGGTCCACCTTAAGTCCTGCTGCCAGCTCTCCTATGGCAACGGACACGCCGCCCGCACCGAAGTCATTACACTTCTTGATGAGGGCTGCAACCTCCTCGCGTCTGAATAGTCTCTGTATCTTACGCTCCGTGGGAGCATTACCCTTCTGTACTTCGGCTCCGCAGGTCTCTATCGACTCTTCCGTATGAACCTTGGAAGAACCGGTTGCTCCGCCGCAGCCGTCACGGCCCGTACGACCGCCGAGTAATATGATGATATCTCCGGGATCCGAATTCTCTCTCTTAACGCATCTTCTCGGAGCCGCACCCATAACGGCACCGATCTCCATCCTCTTGGCCACATAGCCCGGATGATATATCTCCTTGACAAGACCCGTAGCAAGGCCTATCTGATTGCCGTATGACGAATATCCTGCTGCCGCTCCGGTCGTAAGCTTCTTCTGAGGCAGCTTGCCCTTGAGTGTTGCAGATGCGGGAACCGTCGGATCGGCCGCCCCGGTCACTCTCATGGCCTGATATACATAGCCTCTTCCTGAGAGGGGATCTCTTATGGCACCGCCGAGACATGTTGCAGCACCACCGAAGGGCTCGATCTCGGTCGGATGATTATGTGTCTCGTTCTTGAAGAAAACAAGCCACTCTTCGGATACCTTGCCCTCGCCGTAATCCATCTCCACGGGGACGATCACCGAGCAGGCATTGATCTCGTCGGACACTTCCATATCCTCAAGCTTGCCTGCTGCACGCAGCTTCTTCATGCCCATGAGGGCTATATCCATAAGGCAGGTATACTTGTCCGTCCTGCCCGAATATATCTCTTCCTTGGTATCCAGATAGCTCTGATACGTGGTCTCTATGGGTTCCTTATAATATCCGTCGTCAAACACGACATTCTTAAGCTCTGTCGAGAATGTAGTGTGTCTGCAGTGATCCGACCAGTATGTATCGAGCACTCGTATCTCCGTCATCGTGGGATCTCTGTGCTCCTCTGATACATAATAATTCTGGATATGCTTAAAGTCCTTGAAAGTCATGGCAAGAGAAAGGCTGTCATATAAGGACTTAAGCGCATCTTCTTCCATAGCACTAAAGCCCGTGACGATCTGAACATCATCGGGCTCATCATACTCAGTTATAAGAGTATCGGGTATATTATTGTCCGCTATCCTTGAATCCACCGGATTGATGACATAGTCCCTTATACGGGCAAGCTCTTCATCGCTCACATTGCCCTTTATGACATATGTCACCGCGGTCCTGATGACGGGATTGCTGTCCTCGTCCAAGAAACGTACACACTGCTCAGCGGAATCCGCTCTCTGATCGTACTGACCCGGCAGGTACTCAACCGAGAACATCTTCTGATCCGGGTCAAGTGACAGTTCGTTCTCGTACAGTATATCAACCGGCGGCTCTGAAAAAACGTAAGAGCACGCTTTTTTAAATGTATCTTCCTTAAGTCCCTCCACATCATATCTTATGAGGACTCTTACTTCACTTACGGATGATATCCCCAGGTAACTTCCCAGATCATCCATCAGTTCCTTAGACTTAACGGCATAAGGAGCTTTCTTCTCTACGTATATACGTTTGACGTCACCCATGGATTATTCCTCCACCTCCATGAACTGCCGCATCATGTATACCAGCTCTTTGTCGACCTTCTTCTCACTGATGCCCACCGTTCTGGCGATGACCTTCATACCCTCTATGGCATACATCATGTTCTCTGCTATGCCCTTGGCATCATCACACACGAACTCTCCTGTCTCGTCGCCCTTTTTAAGGATCTTCTCAAGGACCAGTACGGCCGTCTCGAATCTGTGCTTGGCACCGCTCTGTCTGCCCTCTGCCTTGCATTCGAATGCATATTCATACATGGCCACACTTAAACTGTTCTTGCCCTTAAGGATCTCCCTCTTCTGCTCCTTAAGGAACCACAGCAGGATCTCGGCGCTTCCGGCATCCTTAAGATCCTTAGTCACTGCCTTACCGCTTTCTTCCTCCGCTTCTTCCAAACTCTTGATAACATCAAGGAATATGCTCTCAACGGAATCATAATATATATACAGGCCTCCGCGGCTTATACCGCCGGCTTCCACGATATCCTTCATGGTCACGCTGCGGTAACCCTTGGATGCAAAAACCTCCGCCGCCTTATCCAAGATCAATTGTTTCTTCACATCAGCTCTCTCGCTCACTCTCTTATCCTCCTAAAAACTCTTGCGTTCTGCATTGGCCCAAAAGTCTGTCAGTTCCTTCATCTTCCTTACCAAATGCAGGAAAACTCCGTTATTCATCCCCTCTGACCAAAGTCTGCCCTTGGTACGACCGCCTAAGATGTAATGGGACAATATCCCGCCGAGCACATCCATCTGCAAGATCGTCGCATTATCGATGAATGCTATCTCATCTCCGGCATCCTTCAAATGATTTCTGGTATATGCGTATCTGTAATTCCTGTCCATGAACGCAGTTTTGTCGGCAGTCCTCACAAAGTTCATCAGATTACTGTCATACACAGGCACTGCAACGGAATTCTCACTGAGGCCGTCATCGCCGTAAATGCTCGTGACCGGAGTTCCGCTCTTCTGTTCCAGCCAGTTAAGGTAAGATGCGAGCTTGTTCACATCATCCCTGTACTTGTTCAATATCTCATCGGGAGTCAATCCGTCTCCAAACATTGTACTACCTCCGCATACGGTTTTTATTTTACCAATTTTTTCCCATTTTGTACAGTATGTGTTATTATATATGAGTATCGTTTTTTATAATATACGGGGGATTTTTTGTTATGCAGACATACGAACAGGACCAGCTTATTTTTCAGATAGGAATGCCTAATAACACATTCCATGTCATTGCCGACGGAACGGTGGACGCCAGGGTCGGATCACAGAATTATCCGCTTAAAAAGGGCGATATAGTCGGGATACTGGATATCACCTCTCCCGAACACACCTGTGCCTATGTGGCTTCCAGTGATGTCTCTCTTATGCCCTATCCTTTCGGGGATACCAAGGGTCTTATAGCCATGATGAACAAGCAGGAAGACCTGCGCAAGCTCATGGTCAACTCGATCAACCGTAATATCTGCGGCATAATAGCCACTTACAGTGAAGACTACAGGAAGTGCATGGACCTGCACAAGTACCTCACGGATCTGCAGCAGCAATACCACGATACTGCAGGCAGGCTCCACCTTACCCCCAAGACACTTCCCTTTATAGAGGAACTCGAGGAGTTCTCATTCGACGAGGAGATGCCGTTCTGGATGAGCGACTTCTACTCAAGCATCCGTAAGATCGTCAAGGAAACATCCCCGTCCATGAGCACCGGGCTCGTCTACGGCTATTTGGAGAGGAGCGGGCGCGATATAGCCAATATCCTTTCTCTGGAGACAGAGCTTAAGAATGCGATGGAGACCTTCTCTTCATATCTTCTCAACGAAGATTATCTGGATTTCTACGATCTGTACTCGGATCTCTGCTTAAGAGCATCCGCCAACGGAGATGACACATCGGCCATCATGCCCGTTACCGACGAGATCATCGGCAAGGTCCTGGAGATAGGTATCTGCGACAAGCTGCTCATTGATTCGCGCGTTGATTCGTTCAAGTCCAAGATCACGGCCAAGGCAGCTGTCAAGGCACAGAGATCGAGTGATGATGCAGCTGTTCAGGCCGAACTTTCGAATGCCCTCTCCGTGATCCTTAATTTTGCCAATCCCGAGCCCCAGACAGCTTCGGAATTCAAGAAAGCTATCGAACAGTTTAAGAAGGTTCCCGACAGATCTTCAACGGACAAGGAAGTGGATACCTTAAGGCGTACGATCACCAAGCTGTTCTATGAGGTCTACAACTGTGCCATACATAATGCGATCAACAATGACGACGTGCCCGTGATAGCGCGCATGTTCCTCAATTTCGGATTTGTGGACATGAAGTTATGCGGTGAGGACAATTCTCTGTCCCTCTATCATATAGCCGAGGATTTCCACGGTCACAAAGAGCACGGCATCTACACGGCGATCGAATGGTTCCAGGCCATATACAACGGCGAGAAACAGCCCAGCCGCAACGAATTCGATCAGGACTATGCCGCATACTTAAGATCTCTCATCAAGGAAGGACGGCTTACAAGAGACAAGGAAGCCGCCCTTGCGGATGATATAGACGAGAAGCTCAATTTCGAGCTCAAGAACATGTTCCCTACTGTCAACAAGATCACATTCGGCCGAATCTTCGGATACTGCCCCATCCTTCTTGATGACAATATCATAAGATCACCGGAAGACATCCTGATGACTCCTTCGAAGATCATCGGAACTTTGGATAAAATATGTGCGATTGACTATTCGGCCTTCTATCACGAGTTTATATTCGAAGATACCAAGGTGGGCGTCAAGGATAACGTGATCGCCAACATTCGTCCTGATGTCATCCTGATGCCCAATGCCGGAAGCCGAGGTGCGATGTGGCAGGAGATCGAGGGCATGAACCGCCGTACTCCCGCCCGTTTCGTGATATCGGCCTTATACGTGGAGAACGTGGACAAGGCATTTACCCGTATGACCGGCGAGTTCAGATGGGAGATGTGCAAGCGCGAGCAGGGTGCCCGCTGGAACGATGTATCAAGCCACTCTCTTACGAGTGAATACTGCGATTATGCACAGTTCTTCAGCAAGAACCGCGACCTTTCCTATGAGGCCAAGGAAAAGCTTAAGGAAAATCTCAAGAAGTGCAAGAACAGTTTCAAGGAACTGTTCCTGTATGAATATGCGATATATATGCTCTATGAATCAGCCGGTTCGAGCAGGCTCAACAAAGTATCCAGAGCGATATTGTTCAATTTCTGCCCAATGGGAGCCGAATACCGCGATAAGATAAGCAAGAATGCAATATTCGAAGACTGCCTGACAAGGCACAGGATATCAGTTGGCCAGACCACGCACAGACTCGAAGGCATCTTTGCCAAGTACCGTAATGCGGGCAAGGATGTTCCCGAAGAATTCATCGTTCTGAAGGATCTGGTGGAGAGATAACGGTTTTGAGGTTTAAATCATGTGGTTTGCATTACTATATGATATGGTTATTTGAAGAATTTTATAAATATTTAATCAATATATTTATATCTTTTTTGCAAAAACCATGCTATAGTATTACATGGTTATTAGTTAAATTGATTACAAGCTATTTCCGAAAGAATTCCCCTTTTACACAGGAAAGTGGCGTAGGATTCCCCCTACGCCACTTTCTCTGTATAAAAAAACCCTTTTGCAAGGGTTTTTATACAGAGAAAGCGTAAATATCGCACTCGCGCGCAAGGAAACCGCTGCTTGCGCAGCCGCGCTCGGCGCAGGAATTTCGCAAGCGAAATTCCATCCTCATAGCCTTTCGTTCTTATTTACTATTTGTTTCTTCCGCAGCATTTCTTATACTTCTTGCCGGAACCACAGGGGCAGGGATCATTGGGGTAGATCTTTGCTTCATTGACTACTGTGGTCGATCTCTTCTGCTCCTTATACAGTTCCTTCTGTCTCTCCTCGGAGAATATATCGTTCCACTCCGGAAGACCATAGAGCCAGTCAGCTCCTGCCGCCACCATGTTCTTATAGAGCTTCTCCTTGTCAAACTTAAGAGAGACCTTGGTCTTTTCATCCATCTTCTCTATGGGATTGGGCGTAACAAGGCTGTCATTGATACCGTCTAAGAATCCCACCATATACTTAAGCTCTATGCCGTATTTTTCAGCCAGTTCCTCGACTGTTCCCTTGACTTCCGTATCAGGATCCTTAAGAAGTTCCGAATAGATCCCCTTTTCCTTTTCAAAATAATCCGTCCATAATCTCTGAAGGGCGCCTTTCTCCATAGTCTCGGAATAAGCCTCTTCCCTCCACTTGTCCAATAAAGTCTTAGCCATCTTGCCTGTCATTCTCCTTTCTTCTATCCATCATCCTGTCATACATATACATATTGATCCACAGTATGACGGGGATAATTATCGTTGCACCCATGCAGGCAAAGAAATATCTCTGCCAGCCCGCGACATCTATTATAGCAAACAAAAGCAATAACAGATACATAAGCACCAATATCACCACACCGACAATTGCGGCGATCCTTTTTACTTTGCTTCTTTTCTCATTCATGATTCAACCTCGGCAATATCCGATATCCGTACAGACCGGTCCCTTACAATATAATGATACTTACTACATGGATCTGGAAGCCAGCACATCCACACCCAGTCCGCATACATCGGGGATTATCACGTCTCCTCTGGCTATCGGGCTGTTCACCTCGATCCCCGTAAGTGCCTCCATGACATCCATCATCCTGTCCTTGGGTATCTCCCCGGAGAGTATGACCGGAAGTCTTGCATATATCCCACCGTGTATTATAACAGTAGATGTCAACTGCCGCATAGGGTGTGTGATCTCATTTCTTACATAAGTCTCTCCTCTGGGGCAGAAATTGCCGTCTACGGAGAGGATCTCACCGTTTTCACTTAGGGTTGCGGTCACTTCACATCCCCTCGGACATACTATACACGTAAAAGTCTTGATCTTCTTATCAGCCATTTTCATTTCCCTCCACGGACAGTATGAGTTCTCCCGTTATCCCCGCAAGCAGAGACCTGCTGACGGCGAACTTCTCCATCTCACTCGGCGCAACACGCAGTTTTCGTATCTCCTTGATGAGCCTGTCTCCGTTTCTTAACGTCAGTCTAACGTCCCTGGCATTATTCCTGACACGGAGCTTAATCTCCAGTTCCTCCTCCATGGCTTCTGTATCAATATATGAGGGCAGGACATAGTTGACCCCCTCACCCGCCGTTACGGGCGTATTGTTACTTCTTTTTAATTCTCCCCTCAGATATTTGGCAGCCGCATATCCCGCTTCTTCTCCTTCCATGCTCACAAAATCCACCAGATCATGTACATGCAGTCCGTTGCCGCATGCAAATATTCCCGGTATCTCCGTCTCCATATGGTCGTTTACGACGGCTCCCTTTGTCCTTGGATTCAGTCTTATGCCTGCCTCATCAAGCAGAGCGGTATCGGGTATCAGTCCTACAGACATAAGCAGAGTATCCGCTTCAAAGTCGATCTCCGTACCCGGTATGGGGTTAAGCTTATCATCCACACGGCTTATGGTTATGCCTGACAGCCTGTCGCGTCCCTTGATATCCGTAACCGTATGGCTTAAGTACAGAGGTATGTCAAAGTCGTCCAGACATTGCTTCATATTGCGGGGAAGCCCGTTGGAATACGGCATTATCTCAGCTACACCGAGAACTTCGGCGCCTTCAAGCACCATGCGCCTTGCCATTATGAGCCCTATGTCCCCGCTTCCGAGTATGAACACCTTACGGCCGACCATATAACCCTGCATGTTAAGATATTTCTGAGCCGTTCCAGCCGTCCACACACCGCTCGGTCTGTATCCGGGTGTTGCGATCGCACCGCGGCTCCTCTCTCTGCATCCGAGTGCCAGGATCACGGCTCCCGCCTCAATGGTCACATATCCTTCCTCAGGATTGACATAGGTCACGTGCTTATCGGATGTAAGATGGACAACAGTGGTGCCCGTCCTGACCTCCACGGATGTCTCCTTAAGCATATCCTTCCATTTCTCCGCATATGCGGGACCGGCCAGTTCCTCACCGAATCTGTGAAGTCCGAATCCGTTATGGATACACTGAAGCAGGATCCCTCCAAGTTCGGGGTCTTTTTCAAGGAGCAATATATCCTTACACCCGTTATTGTATGCTGCTATGGCGGCTGCGATCCCGGCACTTCCACCGCCTATGACAACCAGATCTCTCTTAATCATGATCAAAGCGCCCCCTTCTTGGTCTCACCTACAAGCATTATCGAAGCCTCTGAATCGTATCTTACTTCAGTCTTGTCTATCCCGAGTTCCTCTGACAGTATATCTACCACAAGCGGCTCACAGAATCCTCCCTGACATCTGCCAAGCCCCGGACCCACACGCTTTTTGACGCCCTTAACGGTGGTCGCTCCAACGGGCCTTCTGATGGCATCCTTTATCTCTCCTTTGCTCACAAGATTACATCTGCACACCATGTTCCCGTAGTCGGGATCTTCGCTTATGATCCTGTTCTTCTCCTCATCGCTCAGGTCATTCATCCGTATCGGCGGCTTTCTGTGCACCCGATCGCCCTCGTTTTTATCCGCATATATATCCTTAAGGATCTCATCCGTTACATACTCCGCGATTGCCGGAGCCGAAGCCAGTCCCGGCGACTCGATACATGCCACATTGATAAAACCCGGGAGCTTAAGAGATTCTTCAATGACGAAGTCTCCTTTGTCCCCGGACGGACGCAGACCCGCAAATGTTCTTATCACCTTGTCAAAAGGTATATTGTCGACAGTCTTCGATGCACGTACCTTAACATCCGCCAGAGCTTCGCTCGTATTGCAGTTGGCTTCCTTATCATCTATCGGCAGGGAATTGGGACCGATGAGCACGTTATTGTGTATGGTCGGGATCACGAGGACACCCTTGCCGTTCGGTCCGGGAACAGGGTATATGACTCTGCTCACCACGGGCTTTTTCATCTCATCGAGCACATAGTATTCTCCCCTTCGGGGTCTTATGTTAAAGTCCGGTTCTGCCTTGAGAGCCATTCCGTATATCCTGTCGGCATAGACACCTGCGGCATTGATCACGCGTCCGGCCTCATATGTGCCCTTACCGGTAGTTACCCTGAACCGGGGCTTCGAGCCGCTATCTACTGTGGTTTCGCTGACTCCGGGTTGTTCTTGACCGATACAGTCAATGTTCTTAACCTCTTCATTGAGCTTCAGTTCCACACCGTTTAATACGGCTTCCTCCATAAGAGCTATGGCTATATTCCAGGGGTATATGATCCCTGTCGTGGGGAATTCCAGAACACGAACAGCATTTTTGCTTAAGTTAGGCTCCAAGGACCGGGCAGTATCTCCGTCCAGATCTTTATATTCGATATCTCTCTCCCGGGCCTGAGAAGCAAGTGTATCAAGGATCCTGCTCTCCTCCTCATCGACGGCAACGACAAAAGCCGAGCACCTTGTGAATGTCTCTCCCAGTTCCCTGCAGATATCGGGGTACATCCGGTTGCCGCGTACGTTGAGCTTAGCCTTCAATGTACCCGGCTTGGGATCGTAGCCTGCATGCACAATGGCACTGTTGGCCATGGATGCTCCGTCGGCCACATCCGCTTCCTTATCGAGTACCAGCACGCTGCACTTTTTCCCGCTCAGCCTATGCGCTATGAAGCTGCCCGTTATTCCCGCACCTATCACTATGATGTCATACATATCTTTCCTCCTGCCTCCGGTCGGCATTCATTATCTGTAAGTATACCATAGCCCGAAGGATCTTACATCACCCTCGGGCTATGATATGATTGCATATATTCTTATCTGTCAGTTCAGTATCTAAACGACCTCTAACAGTTCATCGAACTGTTCCTGAGTGATGGGCTTGGAATAGAAGTAACCCTGAGCATAGTCACAACCTACCTCACGCAGGAATCCGACCTGTTCCTTGGTCTCCACGCCTTCGCATACAACAGACAGATTCAGCTTCTTGGCCATATCGATAACACTCGGGATTATTATCTTCTCATCCGGATCGTTCTCAAAGTCATCGAGGAATTCCTTATCCAGCTTGAGTACATCAAGCGGAAGCTTTGTAAGAACGTTAAGAGAAGAGTAACCTGAACCGAAGTCATCCATCGAAACCTTAACTCCCAGATCCCTTAACTTGTTCATTAGCAGTATGGTATCGTCCACCTTATCCGTGAATACCGTCTCCGTAAGCTCAAACTCCAGATACTGCGGCGGTATCTCATACTTAAGGAGCAATGTACGTATATAGCTTACGAGTTCATTGATGGAATAAAGATGCACGCGGGATACATTGACCGATACTCTGACGATCTTCCTGCCCTCATCCATCCTGCGCCTTAAGTACTTGCACACCTCATCATATACATAGTAGTCAAGGAGCGTGATGCTCTTGTTCTTCTCAAATACAGGGATGAAGTCGTTGGGGAATATGAGAGTTCCGTCCTGCTTCTTCCATCTGATGAGAGCTTCCGCACCCTCGATCTCGTTGGTCTGAAGATCGACCTTAGGCTGCATATATACGACAAATTCATGATTCCTGAACGCGTCTTCCATATCATTGGCATAAGCAACTTCCGCTCTGACCTCAGCACCCATGGTCTCGTCATATACGATACATCTCGGGCTGTCGGGAAGCTTGGCCTTCTTACGGGCCATATTGGCATTGGAGATTATATTCTTAAGCGGGATCGGACGGCCGCAGATCTCAAATGTGCACACACCGATATCCAATATCAGCTTGCTGTCGATATATTCCTTCTGCATCCTGTCGGCGAATACCTTGCTGGCTCTCTCAAACGCGGATACGATCTGTTCCTCCGATCTGCCTCCAACCTTGGCCAGCATAACCATATTATCGGAGAATACACGGCTTCCGTATACAAAGAACTCTCCGTATCCCGATGCTTCATTGACAAGTTCTCTTAAGATCTTATCTCCCGTCTCATATCCGTATGTCTCATTGACATATTTGAAATTACTGAAATCCATATATACCATGGCATAATTGCCGTGAGGTGCATTCTCTATATACTCACTGACCATCGTAATGAACTTCTCATAAGTCATAAGACCGGTAACGCTGTCATATCCGGTAAGTCTCTCTATGGTATCGCTGGCATCCTCATAGGCTTTCATCTTGAGCAGATATGAAGAGACGACATTGGTCACGGCCCTTATGGTAGTCAGGTCCGCCGGAGTCCACGCCCTGGGACCCGAGAAATCGACAAAGTCAATGCTTCCGGCAAACTCTCCCTTATCCATAAATGCACAGCCCACATATGACTTGGCTCCTGATATGAGCATAAGCTGCCTGGTCACCGGATTGGTTATATCCATAACGCTGTCGCTTACGATCATGTTGTTATTGATCCGGTATTCCTCCAACATATCCGTCCACTGTTCAAGCGTATATGTCATGTCGGCTCCGTCAAACTCCATGTCGGGAACCGTACAGCACTGATACATGTTGACGGTACGGAACTCCTTGCCTACTCTTGACTTGATCCTGATACCGCCCAGGTTCATCTGTCTTGCAACCTGTCTTATGAGCAGATTGATGGCACTGTCCGTATCCTTGGATTCATCAATGAGCTTAAAGGCAAGTTCGATAAGCGAATCTGAGGTATTGCCGTTCTCCATTGATTCTCTGTCAAGACGGGCGATCCTCTCACGTCTCTCATCTATAGGATATTCATTATATACGTCTTCCTTGGCCGCAAGATAGAAGCCGTAGCAGTTCTTACCGGCACTCTTGGCATGGAACAGAGCCTTTTCAGCCTTATCAAAGAGAGTATCAAAGTCTTCACCGTCAGTAGGATAGACGGAGGCACCTATGCCGACAGTAGATCCGAAGCTTACATTCTCACCCACATATGTATGGTTGATGACTCTCTGGATCTCTCTTATCTTCTTGTCTATGTCACGGACATCCGCTATATTCTTCATGAGTATGACAAACTCATCACCGCCCACACGTCCCAGGACGTCAGTCGGATAGAATATCGCATCCAGATCGGCAGCGATATTCTTAAGTATCTCATCACCGAAGGACTTACCCATCCGGTCACAGAGAATGTCGAAATTGTCTATATCTATAGCCAGCATTCCGGCAAATTCCGGAGTCTCAGTCTCTGCCTGCGCCTTAAGGAAGTCCTCGATGAGTTCCTTGGCATAATCCTTGCGGTAGAGCTTGGTAAGGGGATCTCGCATGTTCTCATCGGCCTGCCTGATCTCCATACGCTTCATCTCGTCGATATTCTCCATGACACCGACAACCTTGATCACATTACCCGCCTCGTCCTTAACGGAACGGCCTCTTATGGAGAACCACTTATAGTCGGCATTATGATCTCTGAGCCTTAACTGACGCTCTATATGGTCATCACCTCTGTCACAGTCGGCGAGGAAATCATCAAATCTGTCCCAGTCGGCATACAGGACGTATCTCATCTTCTTGACCGAATCCCTGAAGTTCTCTATATACCTCTCTTCTCCGTAATTGCCGTCCTTGCTCTTAGCTGTCATGAAGCAGTCCTGAACAAGATCATATTCAAATATCCTCTCAATACCCACGGACACAAATGACTTAAGCCTGTTGCGCTCCGCAACAAGCTCAGCTCTCCTGCGGCGCTGCCGCTGCTCTATAAGATATGTCATCTGATTGAGGAAAAGAGTGACTGCTAGAATGATAATGAAAGCATATGACCTCTCGATACCGGTCTGCCCATCACCGTCCAAAAAAGGTATGAGCGAATATATAAAAGATGCTAATGTACATGTGACCGTCAAAACCAGGGTAAGTCTGGTGCTGCTGTAGGCGATCGCCAGTATACAGAACGGGATCGCGATATATGCACATTCATAATTGGGATCGGTAAACAGGATATATATATATAGGACAAGAGAAAAACCGAATACCGTGAATCTTATGTTCCTGTCATGCCTGATCATCCTGTAAAAGAATACCTTGCATATGACAACAGGCAGCCAAAGCAGGATATAGAACCCCAGCGATATCCAGAAGTCCCTGTCTACGGCTCCGGTAAGATCATATACATCCAGCCTTCCCAGTAAAGACAGCGCAACGGCACAAGCTGCATAACACAACAAGACAACCCTGTCTATCCTGGCTGTCTCATTCATGCCTGTTCTGTTAATAAATTTCTTCGAATGGAAATTCATAACCCTGAAAAGCCCCAATACACGTTTGCAAAAAACTCGCAAAAATCTGCAATTAATATAGCATAAGGGCCTGTTTCGCACCATAGTACCAAAGTACCTAATTTAGGTCTTTTGACACAGTATTTTGCGGAACAGGCCCCCGTAAACGCCGTAAACATCACAATATTTAGTGGTATTATACTATTTTGATTTATTCAGTATTATTTATCAACTTTTCAAGTTCTGTCCTCGCCTGACCGTATTCCTTAAAAAGTATGGTGTTAAAACCGATTGAATCTGCAGCGGCAATATTGTCTTCCAGATCGTCAATAAAAACACAATTTTGCGTTTCTAGTGCATAAGTCTCAATGAGTCTGCGATATATGGCCGGATCCGGTTTGATGAGACCTACCTTATACGACCAGATACCTCCGTCCGTATGCCCTTCAAAGCCAAGCGCATCTGTGCATTCTCTGTAGGCTCTGTCTGAGAAATTCGACAAAAATAACACCCGTAATCCTCTGGCCTTCAGCTCATTTATCCATGGTATCGCATACTCGACCGGATGAAGGATCCCGGTAAAGCATTTCATGGTCTCCCTTATCTCCGTCTCTATCTCCGGATCAAGGCTCACAAACAAGTTGACAATGTCGTCATTTGACATGACACCTCTGTCATATTCCTTCCAGTACCGGCTCTCTATCGTGGCATCGCCGATTCTTTTGCAGATATCCTCGCTGTATCCGAAGGATCTGATGAAATCCTTCCATCCGAATTGAGTGAGGACGTTCCCCACATCAAATATCACGGTATCTATCATTTGCTGTACTTGCTCTCTCTGTAGATGATGTCATCTCTGCTCGGTCCGTTGGATACCATTGTTATGGGATATCCGATCTCATCCTCTATGAACTCTACATAGTCCCTGCATTCCTTCGGAAGATCCTCATACTTCTTAATACCCCTTATATCGCACTTCCAGCCCGGCATCTTCTTAAGTACCGGCTTGGCCTTCTCAAGCAGTCTCGTAACGGGGAAGTCCGTTGTTACCTCTCCGTCTATATCATAGCCCACACATACGGGTATCTCATCCAGATAACCCAGCACGTCGAGCACGGTAAATGCCACGTCAGTCGTTCCCTGCATACGGCAGCCGTACTTACTTGCCACGCAGTCAAACCATCCCATTCTCCTCGGTCTTCCGGTTGTGGCACCGTATTCTCCTCCGTCACCGCCACGGCGTCTCAGCTCATCAGCTTCATCTCCGAATATTTCAGATACGAACGCACCTGCGCCCACGGCAGAGGAATATGCCTTACATACCGTTACAACCTGCTTTATCTCATAAGGAGCTATGCCTGCGCCTATCGCACCGTATGCAGCCAGTGTTGATGAAGATGTCACCATGGGATATATTCCGTGATCGGGGTCCTTAAGCGTACCCAGCTGACCTTCTAAGAGGACGGTCTTGCCTTCCTTAAGAGCCTTGTCTATAAAGAGTGCCGTATCGCAAACATAAGGGCGTATCATATCCCTGTACTCATGAAGAGTCTCAAGCAGCTTGGCCGTATCGATCTTCTCCTTATGATACATATGCTCAAAGAGAACGTTCTTGATCTCACAAACCCGCTCAACCTTTTCCTTAAGAAGCTCATCATCAAAGAGTTCGCTGACCTGGAAGCCTATCTTGGCATATTTGTCGGAATAGAAGGGAGCGATACCCGACTTGGTGGAACCGAAAGACTTGCCTCCAAGCCTCTCTTCCTCATACTGATCGAGCAGTATATGATAAGGCATTACGATCTGGGCTCTGTCTGAGACTAAGATCTTGGGCATCGGTACACCCTTATCCACTATGGACTGTATCTCGCCCATCAGTATCGGGATATTCAGAGCCACGCCGTTTCCTATGATGCTCGTCGTATGATCGTAGAACACACCGCTCGGAAGGGTATGCAGCGCAAACTTACCGTAATCATTGACTATGGTGTGTCCGGCATTGGCTCCTCCCTGGAATCTCACGATTATATCGGCCTCGGCGGCCAGCATATCGGTTATCTTTCCCTTGCCTTCATCGCCCCAATTGGCGCCTACTACAGCTTTTACCATTTTTATCTCCTCCAACTCACACATTGATCTGGGAATTCATACCCAGTACTTCCCGGTTCTCATCAAGTATCGGTCTTATCACGTCTCTTAAGTATACTTCAACCTGCCTTGCGCTTCTTCCCGTATATTTCTCCGGTTCCATCGCTTCCTTAAGCTCATCGAGGCTGAGTCCGAATGCATCATCCGCAGCGATCAGTTCGAGCAGATTATTATCCGCTCCTTTCTCCTTCACCGCCTTGCCTGCCTCCATGGACAGCGTACGTATCCTCTCATGGAGCTCCTGTCTGTCGCCTCCGGCCTTCACGGCATCCATCATGATATTCTCCGTAGCCATGAACGGCAGCTCTGCCATCATATGCTTCCTTATGACCTCAGGATATACGACCAGTCCGTCGACCACATTGATGCACAGATCGAGTATCCCGTCCGTTGCCAGGAACCCTTCCGGTACTGACAGCCTCTTGTTGGCCGAATCATCAAGCGTCCTCTCAAACCACTGTGTTGCCGACGTTATGGCGGGATTGAGCGCATCGCAGATCACGAATCTCGCAAGAGAAGCTATCCTCTCACTCCTCATCGGATTGCGCTTATATGCCATGGCCGAAGATCCTATCTGCTTCTTCTCGAACGGTTCCTCGACTTCCTTAAGGTGCTGAAGCAGCCTTATGTCATTGCTCATCTTGGTGGCCGATGCGGCTATTCCTGCCAAAACATTGAGCACTCTGGTATCCGTCTTCCTTGAATACGTCTGTCCCGAGACGGGCACCACCGCATCAAATCCCATCTTCTTCGCTATCATGGGATCTATCTTATCTATCTTGTCATTGTCACCGTTGAAGAGCTCTAAGAATGATGCCTGAGTTCCCGTGGTTCCCTTGCTTCCCAGAAGCTTCATCGTAGACAGTACGTGATCGAGGTCTTCGAGATCTATCGCAAACTCATTAAGCCAAAGGCTCGCTCTTTTACCCACGGTCGTAGGCTGGGCAGGCTGGAAATGAGTAAATGCCAGCGTAGGCTGAGCCTTATATCTGTCGGCAAATTCAGCCAGTTCATTCATGACATTGAGAAGCTTCTTTCTTATGAGTTTAAGTGCTTCGGTCATGATGATGATGTCGGTATTGTCGCCCACATAGCAGCTTGTGGCTCCGAGGTGGATGATGCCCTTAGCCTTGGGGCACTGCACGCCGTAGGCGTACACATGGCTCATCACGTCGTGTCTGACTTCCTTCTCCCTCTCCTTAGCCACGTCATAATTGATATCATCCAGATGGCTCTTAAGTTCTTCAATCTGCTCATCCGTTATATCAAGGCCAAGTTCCTTCTCGGTCTCCGCAAGCGCCACCCACAGGCGTCTCCATGTGCGGAATTTCATATCCTGAGAGAATATATGCTGCATCTCCCTGCTCGCATATCTCTCCGACAGAGGGCTTACATAGCTGTCTGTTCCCATTCTTACCTCCATGCCGAGCACTTTGTGCGAGGCGGCGAGCCGAATATCAAATTCGGCGATGCCATCATCCGGTTTGGGCTCGCACAAACCGGTGAGTGAAAACAGATTATCGAATCTGTTTTCACTCTCACCTCCTGATCTTTCCGATAAATTCTCTGACTCTGGGATTGGATGAGGCAAACAGCTCATCAGGCGTGCCTTCCTCGACCACATATCCCTTTTCTATGAAGAGTATCCTGTCGGATACTTCTCTTGCAAATTCCATCTCGTGAGTAACTATCACCATCGTCATATGCTCATCCGCAAGTCTTCTTATGACGGAGAGCACTTCTCCGGTAAGCTCCGGATCGAGTGCGGATGTCGGCTCATCAAAGAACAGAAGCTTGGGGTCAAGGGCCAGAGCTCTGGCTATGGCTACTCTCTGCTGCTGTCCGCCCGACAGTTCGCACGGGTAGGCATTCTCCTTGTCGGACAATCCGAACATCTCAAGCAGTTCCCTTGCTTTTTCCACTGCCTTGTCCTTGGGTATCCCCACGACATTCACGGGTGCATCCGTAAGATTCTGCATCACCGAATAGTGAGGAAAAAGATTGAAGTTCTGGAATACCAGACCGAACGACCTCTTTATCTCCTTAAGCTCAGCCGCGGTTGCATACACGCTCTTACCGCCTTCGCTCCTTGCGGCATGTCTTCCCTCATATATAAGTTCACCGTCATCCATCTCATTTAAGAGAGTCGCGCAGCGCAGGAGAGTCGACTTGCCTGAGCCCGAAGGTCCTATTATGGATACGACCTCACCCTTGTCAACCTTAAGGGAAATGTCGTGAAGCACCTGTGTATCCCCGAAATGCTTCTTCATATGTATTATCTGGAGCAGATTATTATCTTCCATGTCGTGTTCCTGTCATGTCGACTGAATCTTTATCTGTAATATGAGAGCTTCTTTTCGAAGAACTCCATTATATATGCAACCACATAATTAAATACAAAATAGAACAGGCCGGCAACCATGAGTACTGTGACCGATGCCTGCTTGGCCGAGATCTGCTTGGCTATCGTGAACATCTCGGCAACCGCTATTACAAAAGCCAATGACGTATCCTTGACTAACGTGATGGTCTCATTCGTGACCGGGGGCAGGATCCTCTTGATGACCTGTGGGAATATTATCCTGAAAAAGGTCTGCGTCCTGCTGTAACCGAGCACTGCTGCCGCCTCATACTGTCCTACGGGTATGGATTCGATCCCCGCACGGTATATCTCGGCAAAATAAGCGGCATAATTGATCGAGAATGCTATGATGACCGCTATAAATCTGTAGCCCTGTGATATCTTGAGCCCGAATATATAGAAAGGCGCAAAATACACCACTATAAGCTGAAGCATAAGTGGTGTACCTCTCATTATCGCTATATAAACCTTGACAAATCCCTGCAATATTCTGTTTTTGGACATTCTCCCAAACGCCACGGCCAAACCAAGCGGAAGCGCAAACAGCAGTGTCAGCAGGAATATCTCCACTGACACTACCATACCTGAGAGCAATTGCATGAAAGTCGTACTCATAACATTCCTTTATATGTTTACTTACCTAAGCAGACACTGTCCGTGAGACCGAAATCTGAGTAATTCTCGGCGATCTTCATGAATGTTCCGTCATCAACCATCTCAAGGAGAGTTTTCTCAACCGTATCCTTAAGCTCTTCATTGCCCAGCTTGAAGCCCACACCGTACTGCTCAAGTGAAAGCTTGTCATCCAATATGATATATGCATCAGCTTCTCTCTGTGACACCTGGAAGTTAGCCACACCTATATCAAGTGCAAGGCAATCGATGGCGCCTGCCTCAAGATCCATAAATCCCGTATTGTAATCGGCATACTGGATAAGATCTGCAAACGAATCCTTAAGCTCGATATTCTCCGGTGTCTCCTCGTCTTCAAGTGCTGCGAGTGCAGAAGAATCCTTCTGAACACCTACAACCTTGCCGGCAAGATCCGACTTTTTCGTGATCCCTGATGTAGCCGATACCACAAACACCTGGCTGTTATCAACATAAGGAACAGACCATGTATACTGATCTTCTCTTCCGTTTATCGTAAAGCCGTTCCAGATACAGTCAATGGCACCCGAATTAAGCTCCATATCCTTGGCATCCCAGTCAATGGGCTGCTTCTTGAGTTCCCATCCGTTTCTCTTACATACCTCTGCAGCAAGATCAAGGTCGAATCCTACGTATTCTCCCGTGCTCTCGTCCAGATAACCGTAAGGGGGAAACTCCGCATCAAAACCTACGGTAAATGTCTTTCTGTCGGAAGCACCCGCCTTGTCTCCCGCTGCCGAACCGCACGCAGTAAGTCCCAGTGCCACAGACATTATAACAACCGCTGTTATTACCCTTTTCATCATCTTTTTCATAATTTCCTCATTCCCTTCCAAGGCCGGTTAATCCTGCACCTTATTATCACACTAAAGCGACTTGAATATAGTACCCTAAGCGCCTGTTTCTGTCAATAATCTCTCGAATATCTTTCTACCATATTAAGAGCTTCCTCGGCATATTCGGGATATTTCTTCACAAATTCCTTAAGTTCACTCTGGCCGTCCTTGGCAAGTCTCTTATTGTAATCCATTCTTGCACGCAGCTTCTGGCGCTGTAATATATGAGCATGCCTGAGTTCGACCATCTCATTATGCTCCAGTATCGCCAACGGATTATGGAGCCAGACATATACGTCGTTAAGCTGATACTTCCTTAACTTATGGAGAAGTTCCGCCTGATAGAATGTCAGCTCCTTCTCGTTGAGTTCCGCTCTCTCCCTCTCTTCCTTCTCGATCTTGAACATCTCCCATACCTTGCGCAGTTCCTTGGCATTCTTGGTATTATACTTGGTATAGAGATAATCCAGAAGGTTTGAGTTGTTGACATATCGGATCTTGACCGTGTTCTGCAGCAGGATCAGACGGTTTATCCCTTTTTCCGCCCTCTTCAGTTCCTTCGTGGCATCCAGGTATCTGACATACAGAAGCGTTATGACCACGGCTGCCGTCAGTGAAGTAATGATGTATCCCACACCCACTTCCATCTCGAATCCGAACTGAAGTACTAAGAGCATGATCACGCACAGAACTGCGGCAAACACGCAGATTATGGTCATTCCGCGTAAGTTGCCGATCTCGGTCTTAAGCTCGTCCTGCCTGTACAGAAACGCATGCTTTTCACCGTCAAGCTTCTTGAGATCATCCTTGATGAGGATCCTGTATCTCTCGGCCTCCTCCATATCCTCAATGCCCTTTGGCATGCTGTCTTCGAAACGCTCCATACTGTGGAACTGAGCATCCGTTATGGCACTTCTCTTGGCCTCATAATCTCTGGCCTCATCCTCATAATACAGAATGTTTCTCGCCGAATCCTGCAGCTCCACCTTTTCGCTCATAGGCAGAGAATCTATCTCATCCATATCCTTAAGCATGGATGTTACAAGATTATATTCCGAAGAGAGCTTGTCCAGCTCAACGGATGCATCCCTTACCTGTTCCACGAGGCTGCGGATGTATTTGTCGCGCTGAACTTCATCGCTCATCTTAAAAAGATGCCTGTCTTCTATTATGTGGTCCCAATCCCACTCAAACTCTTCTTCGACCCCTTCATCAAGCTCAAGGTTAAGAAGATCGTCATCATAGGTTCCAAAAAGCCTGGATATCAGTTTTTTTCCAAAGCCCATCAGTATCCTCCTATCTTTCCCCTGAAGACCTGACTCCGGTATTCCGTCTTGACTTCCTCGGTCAATGATTCTATCCCGTCATAAAAATCCCCGCCCTGATTCTTGCGGTCAGACAGTTCTTCGAGATATCTGCTCACCGGTGCCGACTTAAAGTCATCCTTAAGATCCTCGAATCTTCTCTCCACCTCCAGTGAATCCTCATAGGATTCCTTATGAGATGAGAGGAAGCTCAGATAATCCGAAGGCGGCATATACAGTTTCATGGCACATAACATCGAGATATAACTCTCAGTATTGGCATATGTATCATATGCACGCTCAAAATAGTAAGCCGCTCTCTCGTACATGAAAAGTCTTGCACAGCAGACACCGAGATTATGTAAGACCTTAGCGCGCAGTCTGACGTCGCCTGCTCCGGTCTCCCTTATCATCTTTTCGTATTCATCCATTGCAGGACCGTACTTTCCGGCCTTTAACAGGCTGTCCGCTCTGATCTTGCGCCTCTCCTGTGATGTAAGCTCGTTATTCTCGGAGATATCCTCTATGAGTTTATTCCATTCTTCCTCCGTGTAGAACCCTATGTTCTGTGCCAGAAGAAGAACAAGTTTCTTGAGCGCGTCGGTCTTTTTGCATATCTTATTGATCTCTCTTCCGAGTTCCTTAAGGTCCAGAGCCTCGTTGACCCAGTCCGCAAGCCTGTGATCCACGAAATCATCGTCCAGAAGGTACGCATTGTGATAGAGATAATAGCACAGTTCTTCTATACAATAGATATTCTTGCAGTCATCCTCAAGATAATATGGAGTTTTGGCATATTCACCCTGACACAGGATAATATTGCTCATGATTGACCTCCGAGAAGTGATATGGTCCGCGTAAACAACTGACTTGAGCCCGCAAAGAAATCCCCGAATCCCAGATCGACCACATTAAGCCTTAAGATGTCTTCCGATTCCATTATCGCCTCTATACGCAATCTTACGGTCTTGGGCTCATGTTCCTTAAGTCCGTCCAGAACGATCTCTATACGTCTCTTATTCCTCCCGTCCAGGGGCGTTATGGTCAGTTCAAAACTGTTTCCTTTATCAAGGATAACTTCCACGCTCTTGCCTGAGTCATACCAGTTGTCTCCGCCGTCCAAAAGAGCAAAATACGACTTCTCTCCTTTTTTTATGACATCCAGACCGATATTGGCCTTAAGCTTCTCCCTGCCTAAGAATACGATCTTTTTGTCCTCATTCTTCTTACCCGAGAGTTTGTCCTGCATGGCATAACAGGCACCTCTGCTGTAGAGATTGTTGCCTCTGAAAGATCTTCTGTTGCGGCACAGCTCCTTAAGGGATTCCCTGCACCAGTCTCCGGAGAACCCTTCTCCTATGAGATATGCGCAGCTGACCACATGGCCGTCCACGGTCTCATGTACCGTATTGAGAAAGAATGAATCCTTCTCTTCGTCCGACAGAGAGGGGAACTGATGCTCTTTTCTCTCCACGAAGCAGACTACGGGCTTGGTGATCTTGTTCAGCCTGAAGTTAAAGCTCAACAGCCTGTTATCATTATAATCATATATGACCACGTCATGTTTCCACAGTTCATCGGGCTGATTGATCATGTAATAATATATGCTCTCTTCTCTTCCCATGAAACTGATCTTTGCATTCTTAAAATCAAGAGAAGCTGTCACGGTCTCAAGAACATCTATGGCTCTGGATGTCAGCTCGGGAACGGTGAACATTATCCCGGAGACATCATTTTTGTTGACCATGTTGGTCAGTGAATTCAGGCTCCTTCTCAGATACAGAGTCAGCAGCGCAAGCGGATCGAACTGTTCACCGGCCACCGTGACCGGATCTCCGATCAGAGCACGGTCCCATAACTGTCCTATGAGTTCTCCCTTTTCCACTTCACTGTATGCGATGGCGTCAGCTCCGACATACCACTGATTGACCTCGCTCCTCTTAAACAGACATAACGGGACACAATATGCCTCCTCGTCGTCTCTCATACTGATGGTCTTAGCCAGTTCATCGCCCGTAGTATAGTAACTTATCTGCGAATATTCATTTGAAAGATCGTATCCGACAATAACGGATTTATTAAATTCAAACATAATTTTTAACGCAAATCCTCTCCATATCCCCGGGTTACTGCAGATCAAACAGCTTGTCTGTCATATATTCCCTGCTCTTATATTCCTCTATCAGTTTATAGGCCGTATCATAATCCTTAAGCGTTGAAGCCATGGCTATATCATTGATCAGTCCGAATTTGTCGGAAGAATCCGCGGAATCAACATCGCTCCTCACGGCCGTTCCGCTCTCGGTAAGTTCCTCCATCCCCCCGTTATACTCGGTGATGTAGTACTGAAGCGTCTCGCCGAAGAATAGGAGGAAGTTCTTGGTATATATGCCTCCGTATACCTCTTTCATCTCATCCCTTGTATATCCGTAGTTCTCACTGCTCTCACTGCTGACAAAATAATTGATCGTAACCCTCGAGCCGCTCTGTCCGTTATACTCCACTATCGTGAACTTACTTAAGTTCTCGGCTTCCATGGATATGGACGCAAAAGCCTGCATGAAAGGCATTGCGATCCCTCTCTCACCATACAGTTCCTTAATATATCTCCTTATATGTTCGGCTGTGTTATCCGACAGATCCGAAGTCCTTATGTTGTATGCATAATACTTAAGGAACGAGAGCATGCATACATCCGGGAGACTGTGTTCATTCTCATATATTCTGGCCATCTCATTGAAGAAATATTCATCAATGATCCTGTCGCCTATAAAATACTCTTCCGCAAAATACGTAAGATATTCGACTTCCAGTCCGGTCTTTGCTCCGCCGTCCACATATTCCTTAAGGACTCTGGCCTCTTCACCTATATATGCTCCGGTATTCAGCGTCTGGGAGATCATCCTCTCGCATATGCTGTATGTATCCACATAGAATCCCGAAGCCGCCTTCCAGATGTTCCGCAGGTTCTTGGCCGGACCCTTGTAGAACTTGGCCAGATAATTGAGGCCTGACTCATTGTACTTGCCCCTGTCAAAAGCACTGACTATCACGGCCGTCAGATTGTCATCCTCTATGAGACCGTCCCTGTCAATGAGCATTGTCGACAGGCGCACAAGGATCTGCGGATCCATGCTCTCAGGCCCGTAATACAGCACATATTCACATGCCCTGTCAAGGAAGTTCCTGGCAAGCAGGAGTCTTACAAGCTCATCCCTGTCCTTGACCGGAACATCATCTCTGTCTATCCGTTCAAGCAGTCCGTCAAGCATCGCAGAATCATCAAGTTCTCTGTAATACCGGATGAGCGGAAGGCGAATGGCTGCCTTAAACGTTTCATCCACTTCATCGCACAGCTCTAAGAACTGATATCTTTCATAATTACGTTCCGTAATGACGATATAATCCCTGTTACCTTCACATATGTACAGATTGAGGAAAATATCGTCCTTTGCATACGGTTCGATCACGGGCATGAGCTTCCTCGGGAGGAAGAATCTCTCAGTCACATATTCTTTTGTCCCGTAATATCTGTTCCCTATGGAATCCTCCAAAAGCAGGGTATAGTCACTGCTCGGCAGTATGACCAGCGCCTTGCCGGACGATACCTGATATTCCCTCTCCTTCTTAAGCCTTTCATCCATCACTATCACGGATACTATCTGAGGGTCTTCGACCCTGATGAGATGAGTCAGCATAAGTCCGGCAAACTGTGAGATATTGTCTTCAGTCGCCATCTCCTTAAGCACAAGCTCAAGGTACAGATATGCAAGGTCCCTGTTCACCCTTCCCGCATACAGCTGCTTGAGCGTGAATCTCTCGATATCCGGGCGGCATTGGATATATATATCCGGATTCGCGGCCCGGTTTTTGAAGATATATGCATATAAAAAGGCCTTCTGCTCATAATGGAGGTCATTGTCATATGTAAAATACATAAGCGCCTCCATCGGAATCTCTATATCCGCCCTCTCACCGGCCGACATGAGATAGCATTCATAGAGCCTTGTGATCGAAAAGCCTCTCTTTATGCCCTCCGCATAATAGTCATAATACTTATCTCCGGTCTTATCACCGCGTATCAGCTGCGTGCATATGGCCTGAAGGACGTCATCCGTGGGATTGCTGTCATACAGGTTCTTGAGTATACGCACGATTCTCAAGTCATACTCCCTGGTCCTGGATGCCTGATAGGCGATCTGTTCTCTTAATTCCGTGCTTATAAGACGGTTTTTGGCCGCAAAGCTTAAAACCCTCATCTCTTCCTCATCAAAATGCATGAGGAGCGAAGGCATGGCATGCAGCATCTTCACCACTTCAATATATATCAACGGGCTGTTACAGCCTCTTGCTAACTGCTTGACGGCAAACGCATACATTCTCGTGGGATTGCGTCTGAATTCATCGCTTGTCTTAAGAAGCACCCAGGCAACTCTCCAGTTGTCGGGATCCTGCTCATATATCGAATTGACTCTCGTACCCACGTCCGATGTATAGAAACTGTCCGCGTTGTACAGAGTCGTCAGATACAGGTAGAAGCAGTAGAGTTCGTCCCTCTCCTCTTCGATCGCCGGCGATATCTTCCTGTCAAGGATCCACTTGGCCTCATTGTATCTCTCCTGTATCAGCAGCAGATAGGCCTCATAAAGCGAATTCTCCATATCATCGCTGTCGATGCTCACTCTGTGGGATATGAGTTCCTCGGAAAGCTGCACCCACTTAGTACGGTTTATGAGCTCCATTCTGTAATCCAGATAGTAACGCACGAGCGAACAGCTGACGCTCTTGGCTCTGTGAAGAGTACCGTTTCGCCTTAAATGTGCCGTATTGGATACGGTCACATCCACCGTTATCTTTCCGTACAGGTGCTTAAAGGTTATTCTTCCGTAGTTACAGCCCTTATGAAGAGCTTCGGGATCTATCGTAAACTCGAATTCACACAGGTTTTCCGTAAAATCCTCGGATCTTAACTTATTCCTGGAGAGTTTTATGAAATCGCCGTCAGCTTTTACTCCGACCAGAACATATCCCCATCCGTCTTTGCTCAGTTTTATCACGTGGCTGGTATCTTTGGATGTGTCACTTATCCTTATATTGTCCTCATCCGTCGAATACTCTATGATCTTCTTTTTGTTGATGCCTATTAAGAACTCTTCAAGATTGTGATTCTTATTGCCGACTGCCGTAAGACCCATATAGAGATCGCGGTATTTGCGATCCGATCCGGTCATTATATCCATAAAGCCCGGTGCATAGAATACCCTTACGGCCTCTTCCCAGTCACTCTTGGCCAGATTGGTAAAATGGAAAAGATTGCGGATACTGCCTAACGAAGACTCGATGACGTCATGACTTATCGATACAACGAACGGAAGTACATATTCTCCCATATCGCTGACTATCATGAAATTGCCGCGAAGAACATCGCCTTCACTCATTCCGGCTGAGTTAAAGCTGTAGGGAACAGCGGCGTTCTGCCCGCTGATAAAGGTCACATCCGTCTGCATGCGAACAGAGGAAGAATACACGTATCCTTCCATGGTGCTGCCTTCAGGACAATCAACACTGAAATACCCTTCGTACTGCTGTCCCTTTTTAAGCGTCAATTCTATCTTGGATTCAGAGAAGGTCAGAGATCCGTTCCCTCTTCCCCTTGCTTTAGTACGCTCGCTCATCGAATGATCCTTACGGGAGATGTACTTATCGCATACCGCATATGCATAATAAGCCAAATTTAAGTATACACCGAAAGATATAAAAAATAAAGAAAAAGCCGACGCGGTAAGTCCTTATGGATACCCGTCGGCCCGTATGATCTCACATATTCATTTCAGCATTTTCTGCGCAGGATCATCTGCGTCATTTCATGCTCCGTCACTGCACGAGTCTGCTCATAAGATCATTGCTTCTTTCTATGAATCTGCTCATTTCTTCAGGCTGCAGAGGCGAATGCTGCAGTCTTGCCAGATCATATAACTGCTCGCAGATAAGCTTGCTGTCTTCCTCGTTCTTATTCTCGATAAGAGCTTTGACAAGAGGATGATTGTAATTGAGCACAAGGGTCTCGCCTTCCTTGCCCATGTCTCCCATGCCCATACCGGACATTCCGTACATCTTCATCATGTCCTGCATCCTTCTGGACTCTTCGGACAGAGTGATAACAGATGCTATCTTTTTATTCTTAAGCTTTGAAAGCTTGAGATTTACGGTCTCTTTCTTAAGAGCTTTCTTGTAAAGTCCGGTGATGCCTTCCAGTGCGGCATCCATCTCCTCCTGTTCTTTCTTACCGGTCTTAGAGCTGAAGTCATCCGTAAGATCGGCATCTATACGCATGAATTTGATGCCTTCGTTCTTAGCCTCGAGCTGGGATACAAAAGGCTGGTCTATATTGTGAGTAAGGATCACGGCATCTTTCTTGGCCTTCTTAAACATTGCGATATACTGGCTCTGCTGCTGTTCATCCGTAACATAATAGATTACCTTTTCTTTCTTCTCACCGTCCTCTGAACCGGACTCATCAGCGGAGTTTGTGACATCAGTGTCACCATCGTTGACTTGTTCGGTCGACGTTGTATCTGCAGGTTTATCCTCAGTGTTTTCGCCGCTTTCACCGTTTTCTTCATTTTCGGTATCTATCGGTTTAACTTCGAGGCATTCAGGCAGTGTCATATATTTGCCGTCGAGATTCTTAAAGAGGATATAATCCGTCATCTTTTCGCAGAACTTGTCATCCTTAAGACAGCCAAACTTGATGAACGGCGATATATCGTCCCAGTATTTCTCATATTCTTCCTTCTCGGTCTTGCACATACCGGAGAGCTTATCAGCCACTTTCTTGGTGATGTACTCACTGATCTTGTTGACAAAGCCGTCATTCTGAAGGGCAGAACGGGAGACGTTTAACGGAAGATCCGGACAGTCTATGACGCCCTTAAGAAGCATCAGGAATTCCGGGATGACTTCCTTGATATTGTCGGCTATGAAAACCTGGTTATTGTAGAGCTTGATCACACCCTCAATGGATTCGTATTCCAGATTGATCTTGGGGAAATACAATATTCCCTTAAGGTTAAAGGGATAATCCATATTGAGATGGATCCAGAACAGAGGCTCTTTATAGTCATTGAACACCTTGCGGTAGAAATCTATGTAGTCCTCTTTCGTGCAATCATTGGGATGTCTGGTCCACAGAGGATTGGTCTCATTTATGAGTTCCGGACGCTTACGGATCTTAAGTCTGATCTTGCCGTCCTTGTCATCCTCCTTGGGCGCGATGGTCTCCACGATCTCATCATCGGGACGTTCCTCACCCTTATCTATCATCTCGGTCTCGTCTGTACCGGCTTTGCTTAAGTATATCTCAACAGGCATGAAGGAACAGTACTTCTTTGTAACCTCTCTTGCCTTGTAGATATTACAGAATTCCAGCACATCTTCGTTAAGATAGAGGGTTATCTCCGTTCCCACACCCGTCTTGTCACCGGTCTTCATCGAAAACTGAGTACCGCCGTCGCATTCCCAATGTACGGGCTCTGCCCCGTCCTTATATGACAGCGAGTCTATATGGACTTCATCCGCCACCATAAATGCCGAATAAAAGCCCAGTCCGAAATGACCTATTATCTGGTCATCATTGGCTTTATCCTTGTATTTCTCGATAAAGTCCGTCGCACCGGAGAAGGCGATCTGATTGATGTATTCTTCAACTTCCTCATCCGTCATGCCAAGACCGTTATCTATGAACTTAAGCGTCTTCTCCCCGGGATCACAGATCACGTCGATCCTCGGCTTATAATCAGCCGGAAGCGAATACTCGCCCATCATATCCAGTTTCTTAAGCTTGGTTATGGCATCGCATCCGTTACTTATGAGTTCTCTGTAGAATATATCATGATCCGAATACAGCCATTTCTTGATAATTGGAAAGATATTGTCACTGTTTATGGAAAGGTTTCCTTGTTTCTCTGCCATTGCATAACACCTCCGTTTTTTTATCTCAATGAATGTTATATAACGAAAATTAGCACTCGTCAAGTACGAGTGCTAACATTTAACAGATTATTTATATTTGAGCCCTTTCCGCTTATAATGCGGAGCTTATAATACGTACCTTCAGGGCTTCCCGTTCATATCATGAATATCCGGACTCCGTCCCGTTCAGACTTTATGATATGGACTGTTTGAGCTCCGCTCAAACGGTTAGCTTGGAGCGCCTGCGCGACAAGCAGCTACATATACTTACGTATACAGAACTGCAGCTTATCTCCTTCAATAGGCTTGACCACAAAATCCTTGGCACCGGCGGTTATGGCCTTGATGACCATCTCCATCTGCCCCATGGCCGAAACTATTATGATCCTTGCGTTGGGATCCGATGCGATGATCCTCTTTGTTGCCTCGATTCCGTCCATATCCGGCATTGTAATGTCCATCAGGACAATGTCCGGTTTAACTATACTGTATGTCTCTACGGCATCCTTACCATTGCCGACTTCCGCGACCACCGTATGCTTAGCGTCTTCAACCATCTTACGTATGGCTGACCGCATGAACAGCGCATCGTCACATAACATTATGTTAGCCATATCCATCCCTCTTAATAGAAGTTCACTACATTATAGTATACTCAATCATTCCACACTCTGTCAAACACTTCAAAGAAATCACATGTAGTGACATTGCTGTCATGTATAAACCTTATGCTGCCCCACAATTCCTCATTAAGATTCTTGGTCAGACCTTCCACATAGTCATCATATACATCGGAAAAAGCCTTGTTGCGCCTTTCTTCGACTATCTTGTGCTTGTTGGCATCCGTAACTTCTCTGTTGAAAGTACTGATACACTTGATCACATGATATCCGTATTCGGTCTGAACTACATCGGATATCTCGTTCTCGCCCAGGTTAAAGGCGGCATTCTCAAATACCGCATCCATCTCGCCTTTGCCGAAGGAATAGGTCATGTGACTGTCCTCATTGTACTCGGAAGCGAGATTCTCAAAATCCTCGCCGTTTTTGGCTCTTTCACAGATCTCCTGTGCCAGCGCCTTGGCCTCATTTCCGGCATTCTCGGTATATTTGTGCATGACACCGTCTTCATCAAGATAATATGTCTTGATGAGAATGTGCTCCACCGTTATCGTCCTGGCCTCATCGTCGCTTATCTCGGGATTGATATCCTTGATTATATCCTCATACAGCTTCTCCGAGACCGCATACTCCTTATAGAGTTCGCGGATCACGTCCTGATCCACTCCCATGGCTTCCTTTTCGGACTCATTTAACGAACCGTAGTATTCTGCAGCCGCCGACTCGACCTTTTCATTCTCGGCTTCATCAAGTTCTATCCCTCTGTCCTCTGCCAACAGGTTGATCGCTTTGATCTGAGCCATTTTTGAAAGAGCCATGTCCTTGACATTCTCTTCAAGAGTCGTACCGTTGACTTTGGCTTCCCAGATCCTGCTCCCGTATACATTCTCATACTGATTCTGTATGTTGGTCAGATACACCCTCATCTGTGCCTCTGAACAGGATTTATTCTCCAGTCTGAACACCTCATTCGGTGAAAAGCCTGCCGTGATGACGATCTTTTTGGAGTCTTCACCTTTTCCGCATCCGGTGATGCAGCTCAGTCCGAAAAGCAAGATAAACAGCGGGATCGTAATATGATTCCATATGTTATTATTAACTTTAGATTTTATTTCCTGTGAGCAGTTCATATCCCTTATGATATATGGCTATAGTCTTTTCCACTACATCTTCCGGCAGGGTCCAGTCATGTCCTTCATTGGACTTAAGCCAATCCCTTGCAAACTGCTTATCAAAAGACGGCTGTGAATGACCCGGCTCATATACATCCGCAGGCCAGAACCTCGAACTGTCCGGTGTGAGCATCTCATCTCCAAGGACTATATTGCCTTCTTCGTCCAGTCCGAACTCGAACTTGGTATCCGCAATAATTATCCCCTTGGTCAGAGCATAATCCGCACACTTTTTATAAAGAGCAAGAGTATAGTCCCTTAACTTGGAAGCGTACTCCTCTCCCTTACCCGGGAAGCGCTTCTCCAGATAGTCCACGCTCTGTTCATAAGAGATATTCTCATCATGATCACCGATCTCAGCCTTGGTGGACGGTGTGTATATGGCTTCCGGAAGCTTATCTGATTCCTTGAGCCCCTCAGGAAGCTTTATGCCGCAGACCGTTCCGTCCTTGACATAGCTTGCCCAGCCGGATCCGGTAATATATCCTCTGACTATGCATTCTACCGGAAGCATATCAAGCTTCCGGCACAGCATGCTGTTGCCGTCAAACCTCGGCTGCCTGAAAAACTCGGGCATGTCGGCGGTATCGGTGGATATCATGTGATTAGGGATGATATCCTTTGTATAGTCAAACCAGAATTCGCTCATCTTCGTAAGGACCTTGCCTTTTCCGGTGACCGTATTGTTAAGGATGACGTCAAAACAACTGATCCTGTCCGTTGCGACCATGATAAGGCTGTCACCGTTATCATATATCTCTCTTACCTTGCCTTCTTTAACCGGCTTTAATTCCTGCATATATCCTGTCCTCCTGAGTATATTCTTGATATGGTATTGATTTTAGCACAAACAGCAGGTTTTTTTAATATATATTTCTTAATTTCATCTCTCATCCGGCTTGCTTCTGTCTGTTCCTTATATAGGTGCTTATCTTGAGTTTCCTGCCGTCCGTGTGCATAATCACCGCCCCGTCCCTGTCTGTCCTGTATATCCTGCTCCCTGTGTCAGTAAGCCGTTTAAGCGTCTCCTTATGAGGATGCCCGTACGGATTATCCCTTCCGCACGAGATCACGGCCACCGTCGGCCTTATGAGATCAAGGAATCTGATCCCCGAAGATGAAGATGAGCCGTGGTGAGCCACTTTAAGCAGCGAATATCCGCTGTCTGAGAGCTGATCTGCAGATATGTGCCCTTCGGATGCTTCAGTAGCATCTCCTGTCGTAATCATATGAAAATCTCTGTAGCTTATGTCCATGATAAGTGAGGCTTCATTGGTATCCTCGGGCGAACACCCCTTATAAGGATAGAGTACGTCTATATCAAGGTCTCCGTCACTTATCCTCATGCCTTCATGCAGACCCGTAAGCTCATGATCCTCAGATATGGTCTTAAGGTTCTCATGCTCTAAGAACCCTTCGTACACATATATCTTACCGATCATAAGATTCTCCCGGGATGCAACGGCTAACAGCTCCTCTATCCCGTTATAATGGTCCGAATCAGGATGAGATATGATAAGTCCGTCCACCCTGTCAAATCCGTAATACTTAAGCATCGGAACAAGCCTTCTCTCCCCTACGGCCTTCTCCGAACTGCTTCCGCAGTCTATAACGTAGATCTTTCCTTCATCAAAGAATCTGTTGGAAACGTTAAGGACCATGCAGTCCCCCTGGCCCACATCCAAAGCCCAGATATTGAGTCCTCTGACGGGATGAATGAACAGAACGGACACTGCGAGCACAAGCAGCAAAAGTGTAACAATACGTCTGCGGCCCCGTAAGCCCCTGACCGTACCCGGGATATTTACCGCGATCACGATAAGCACATAGTATATGACGGTCTTAAGCGGCCCCGGTGATCCGACATTGATCCTGCCCATTCCATGGGTATCAAGCAGAGTGCATAGCCATTTATATAATCCTAATATAACTTTAATTATCCATGCCGGGATCTGTGGAATATGCGGAAGGCCCGTCCCGCCGAGCAATACAAGCACAACCGAGGCAGACAAAAGCAGCGACATAAACGGGATTATCGCTATATTAAGCAATACCGACAGGAAGGCGGCTTCTCCGTATGCCTTAAGCACCGCCGGAAGCGTTGACAGGAATACAAATAATGATATCTTCAACGCATCCGCCGCCCTTTTGGTCATGGCTCGGGATATCTTCCCGAGTGCCCCGTCACGGTTCTTCTTTTCATGTTTCGGAGCATTCGCCGAGTATGCGGCACCGAAGTATCCGACACCGATCACGGCAAGGTAAGAAAGCTGTAAACCCGTGTCTGCAAGCATCTTCGGCTCCATAACTGACACAAGTGTCAGTGCAAGTGACATAGCTGTCAGCATATCATAAGTCCTCTTAACGGCCTTTGCTGCGAGGAATATCGTAAACATACATATGGCTCTGAATGCGGAAGCCGGAAAGCCCACCATGAATCCATACATAACAATCATTATCTCACTTAACACAGCCCTGATCCTCACCGGCATACCCACATGCCCCAAAAGACTGTATATGAGCATCGCAAAGAAGGATATGTGAACACC